>CWGX01000025.1_pt3 | contig 1466 bp, 1 predicted proteins | sample 682481 | NCBI WGS metagenome assembly CWGX01 (sample SAMEA3735743, study PRJEB9488) | human gut metagenome | biome: ENVO:mammalia-associated habitat; material: ENVO:feces | place: Malawi | collected 2009-02-27 | reverse complement strand
GGAGCAGGACCAGCGGGCCTTGTTCAGACCGCCTTCGTTCATGAGGTCGACGAGCATCTTCAGCTCGTGGCAGACCTCGAAGTAGGCGATTTCAGGCTGGTAACCGGCGTCGGTGAGGACTTCGAAGCCCATCTCGACGAGCTTGTTCACGCCGCCCATGAGCACATTCTGCTCGCCGAACAGATCGGTCTCGGTCTCCTCGGTGAAGGTCGTCTTGATGGCGCCTGCACGCAGAGCGCCCAGAGCCTTGGCGTAAGCCAGGGTGATGTCCCAAGCGTCGCCACGTGGATCCTGCTCAACGGCCACGACGACCGGGACGCCACGGCCGGCGGCGTACTCACGACGCACGATGTGGCCCGGGCCCTTCGGAGCGACCATGAACACCGGGTGATCCTCGGAAGGCTTGATGTAGCCGTAGTGGATGTTGAAGCCGTGAGCGAAGGCGATGGCCGCGCCCGGCTTGATGTTGGGCTCGATGTCGTTGGCCCAGATCGTGCGCTGGTACTGGTCGGGGGCCAGAATCATGATTACGTCGGCCTCGGCGGCGGCTTCCGGCACGGACTTGACTTCAAGGCCCTGCTCCTTAGCGAAGGCGACCGACTTGGAGGTCGGGCGCAGGCCGACGACCACGTCAACGCCGGAGTCGCGCAGGTTCAGCGCATGCGCGTGGCCCTGCGAGCCGTAACCGATGATCGCGACCTTCTTGCCTTCGAGTACGGAGAGGTCACCGTCGTTGTCATACCAGATTTGTGCAGCCATGTTTGGCACTCCTTTACTTGCGTACCGGCACTCTTGCCGGCACACGGTGTCGTTTGTGGTTGCGCATTATGCAGGAGCCTGCATTCCGCGCGTTTGGGGTCGGGCATGGGCCCGGTCGATCCAAGCGTTAAGGATTTTGTCCTTAGAACTGAGGACTATCCTACCGGTAACGCCGCCACAGCCCCCTCACCGTCCACAACGTGAACCATCTCACTATTGGAGTATGAACAGTTCAGGCGGGGAGCGGGTGACGCGGCGCAGGACGCGGCAATGTCGGCTGCGTTACCGGCCGCATCACCGGCAACGCAGAAGGCCGCCGCTCCCGAATGAACGGGAACGGCGGCCTTGTTATGCACCGCTCTCAGTCAGTCTGCGACCGACTGGCGGCTCCCTCCAGCGGGAGCCGGAGCGGAGGCGATCACTGAACCTGGGTACGAGCGATCTTGCCGTTGAAGGACTCGGCTTCGTCCTGGTCCTTGGCCGGGCCGTTGTTCCAGGAGAACATGGCGCGCAGCTTCGGGCCGACGGTCTCAAGGTGCGGGTGGGAGAACTTCTCCTGCAGTTCCTTGAACTTCGGGGCGCCGGCAGCCTGGTCATCCATGAACTCCTTGGCGAAGGAGCCGTCCTGGATGCGCTTGAGCTGGTACTGCATGCGCTTCTTGGTCTCGTCGGTGATGACGGTGGAGGTGTAGTCGCCGTACTGGGCG
>CWGX01000026.1_pt1 | contig 2099 bp, 2 predicted proteins | sample 682481 | NCBI WGS metagenome assembly CWGX01 (sample SAMEA3735743, study PRJEB9488) | human gut metagenome | biome: ENVO:mammalia-associated habitat; material: ENVO:feces | place: Malawi | collected 2009-02-27 | reverse complement strand
AGCTGGTTTTGCCCGTGAATTCGGCGCCGGAGAACTGGGCAACACCCACGAAATCGGTATTTCTGAAATCAACTCCCACCTTGAATTCGACGCCGGTGAAGCTGGTTTTGCCCGTGAACTTGGCACCGGAGAATCTACTGATGTTTGTGAACTTGGCGAATCGAAAGTTGGCCTCCTTCTCGAATACGCAATCCGCAAAGTCTGTTATATCATGGAATTCCGCCCCATGGAGATCGAAATCGCAATCACACCAAAGCTGGTCGTTCCTGACCTGTTGCCGTAACGTCACGTCGCCGTTCTCATCTCGCGGCCCCTTTTTCAAATGAGCGACGAACATACTGAGGATGGTGGATTCCACGGCCTTGTCGGCGTCGCCGGACCGGGGAAGACCCGTCGCCGGCTTGCCATCCTCGCCGAGCGGATACGTCTCGCGATCGGAACGCAGGTAGCCGCACAGGATGTCCACCACACGCTGCCGATACGAGTCCTTGTATCTGTCCGCGATGTCCGTCAGCGCGTAGACGCCCGCGATGCGCGTGGAGGCCTTGTCGGAGCCCAATTGGTTGATGGCATCCTGTACCTTCGTGTCGACGATGCGGTCCTTCTCGCGTTGCTCGGTCCTGTACTTGATGACCAGATATGCGACGCCACCGATTCCCGCGACGGCCGTCAGGGCGCTCTTAACGGCCTCGAAGGCCCCGTTGTTCTGATTCGTACCGGCACCGGCTTTGGTAGCGCCGCCGACGCCCGCGCCCGATGCCGGACTGGTCGTCGGCCATCCACCCCACCATTTCACCAGCACGGCCAACAAAGCCGCCGCGAGAACGACCCATATGGCGATCGCCACGAACAGCGGGAGCTTCCCCATCCGTTCCTTCGCCGGCCGCCAGAGCAACCGCAGGACGACGGAAAGCACGAAGACACACAGACCCAGCAATAAAACCCGCCAGATCCACGGCCAGGACGAGGACGGGGAAAGCATCGAGTACGCCGATCCGTACGACGCCGCTATCATGACCGAAGCCCAACATATCGGGTCCTTCAAACAGACGGCAACCTTTCCCGATGCGGATTTGATCAGCCGAGCGATATTGCGGCCGCAATATTCGCAGAGGCGTGCGCCGCAGATGGCGAGGACACCTATGCAGATGATGTCATAGGATGGGAAGCCGTTCCCCACCATGACCGCCTTGACAATCGGCCATGCCACCGCCATGACGACAAGAACCACGATGATGCCGAGAACAGCCCATATGGCGATCGCGGCGAACAGTGGAAGCCCGCCCATCCATTCCTTACACCGTCGCCATACCGCCTTACACTTTTGCGACAGCTTCTTCTCCCACTGCTGTTTTTCCCGGGATGGTTGCGTCATGCCGTCCGACGGTTCTCCTGACTTCTCCGTCATGCTTCCTCCTCTTGAACCTTCCCTCCGAATGATTCCATGGTATCCGGCAATCGGCCCGGAATCCGAAAACGCCCGTGGACGCAAGCCGCGGCAACCGGTGCGGAACACAAGCGGCCCATTCCCCGGAGCCCGCGCAGCCGACCGGAACCCTTCGGGCCACAAATCCCTCCATATGCCGCCATGCGTCCGTCACGTGTCCCGGCAGACGTCGCGCATGGCTCCGGAATGACGCTTCCCGATGTCTATTTAGAGGTGCAACACCCCTGTTGGTCCTGCAATTCTAGCAGTTCGTCGCCGGCCTCCGGCGGGCGTCCGGAGATGGGAACCCGTCCGGGAACCGGGAAACGCGACGTCCTCCTGCCGCCACGCCCGCGCCGTCTCCTGCGGCCGCGTGGAAGGCGGCGCGCCCGGCGCTCACGGCGACGGCGTTCGGCGCAGATCCAACGGTGGACGGTCTCCGGGCACATGCGCATGGCGGGGTCGTCGGGGAACGGGACGCGCGGCCTGCCGCCGACGGGCGGCGGCGACCGGCCGTGACCCGGCCATTCGGCCACCCGCGCCCACAGGCGTTCGCATGACGGGCGGTGGCGCTTGCGCGGTTTGGCGCGCCTGCGGCCGGCCCTGCGCCGCGCGGGGCCGGCGATGTAGTATCCGCCGGTCCACGGGCCCGTCTTCAGACGCTTCGGCCGGT
>CWGX01000010.1_pt1 | contig 2706 bp, 3 predicted proteins | sample 682481 | NCBI WGS metagenome assembly CWGX01 (sample SAMEA3735743, study PRJEB9488) | human gut metagenome | biome: ENVO:mammalia-associated habitat; material: ENVO:feces | place: Malawi | collected 2009-02-27 | reverse complement strand
GCAGCGCGGCACCAACGAGAACACCAACGGGCTCCTGCGCCAGTACTTCCCCAAAGGCACCGACCTATCCGCCTACCCGGAGGACCACCTCGACGCGGTCGCCGAGGAACTCAACGACCGGCCACGCAAAACCCTCGGGTTCATGAAACCAAGCGAAAAGATCATCGAACTACTCAACACCGCGTGATAACCTCAACAACCGACAACGTGACCATGGAAGGCCGCTCAAACCTCAGGTGTTGCAACCACCACTAGAATCCGCCACGCCTGACGCGACCGGCAGGCCAATTACACGAGGTGAGCATATGGATCAAGCGGAGCGTCATATCGAGGAAGAGTTGTATTGCAGTGCCGTGGAGCTGATCGAACGGCGGTATCCGACGGGATGGGGAGGCGCGGCAGCGATGCGGCTCGTCGGCAGAGATAGCAGCAAACATGGCGGAAACGACGACTCGGAAGCACTGATTGTCACGAGCGTGGCGATTGAGACGGCCAATGCCGCCGCTTCGCTATGCATCGAGGTCGGGGCGATGTGCGAGGCGATGAAGCTTGATCGCCGTGTCACCCATACCATCTGTGTCGTGCGTGATGACGAACATGCCCCGTTCACGGTGTTGTCCCCATGTGGCATCTGTCAGGAACGGCTGCGCTATTGGGGCGACGACGTGATGTGCGCCGTTTCCGACAACAATCAGGGAAAGCGTCCACTGTTTGTACCGTTACGTGACCTACAGCCGCACCATTGGACCCAATCGTATCCGCCCACCGAACTGGAACATTACAAAGGATGAGCCGCCATCAATTGAAAGCGACCCGCCCGTTGCCTTCTGAGACACTGAACTTGAAGCGACCGATATCCCGCACCCGGCCCTAGGCAAGGGCCAGCGTGGATAGAATGGATAAAACAAGAGCCCCCGGATTTGAGCACTGTCAGGAGGCTTGGAGGCTACTGTTGAAACAGATAAATACACTAATGGTCGTAAGAATACAAGCTACTTAGAAGCAAAGTCGGCGAAGATCTTGGAATTCCCGTTCCAAGACCTTTCGCCGATTCCTATTGGTTTTTCGATGTAAAACTAGGCGATAGCCTTTCGACTGTTGATGGCGATACCAGATGTCAGCACAAACAGCAGCGTCAGGATCGCCAGCATGGTCCGCCATCCGAGGAACTCAATGACGGAGCCAGACAGCAGGCTGCCGATGACCTGTCCGCATACGAGGAAGAACTCGCCCTTGCCTCTGGCCGACGCCACTTCGTCTGCGGAATACGAGCTCACCAGCAACACCGTACCCTCGTTGTAACCGAGCGCCCAAGCAACGGCGATGCCCAGCAGCGCCATCGCGACGAGCGGAGCGTTCTGACCGAGACCCAACAGGCAACTGACAAGCCCTAGCCCTAAAGCAAGAGACACAAAGACCGTGTGAGAGCGTTTCTTGGAGTTCAATAGTGGAATCAATGCCATGGGCAGATACATGCCGAGCATATGCAGTTGCATGGCCTGCATGCGTGTGCCGTCGGATTCATGCAGCACATGCTCCATCACCAGCGGGGCGCCGGCCATGATCATGGTCATGGCGCAGCACACGGTGAACCCCAGGCAGATACCAAGCAGGAACCGCGGACGGCGCAGCAGATCAGGCAGACCGATTTGCTGCGCCGAGCCGACGGACTGCCGCGTACCTCCAATTCGCTGGTTTGCCGGAAACATCGCCACCGTCGCTAGAGCGAGTATGCCGAGGATGCTCACGACGAGGTAGGAGCCGGCATAGTGGACGGGAAACAGGCCCTCGGCCCACGTCGCCAACAGCGGGCCGACGATCGCGGCGATGATGCCCGCCGACAGCACCACGGACACGGCTTTGTCCTTCCTGTCGGGATTGAGATCGGCTGCGGCGTAACGGTAGTAGTTGGAGGCCGCCTGGTAGATGCCGACCGCGAACGTGCCCAAACATAGCAGCGGGAAATTGTGGAACCATACCGCGCAGAACGAGCTGATTCCGCCGCATATGGCGATGACCGCCCCGGCCTCGAACACATGCTTATGCCCGATGCGGGCGATGAGGCGATTGACGAAGGTGTTGGCAAACACCGTCCCCAACGCAATCAAGGCGATCGGTATCGTCGCCATCCACGCGAACGGGGCCAGCTCACTTCCCACAAGCGCGGTGACCGTCAGATCGACGCTCATCGCGGCGAGACTCAGTCCCTGCGCGACGAACAAAACCCTAATGGCGCGCTGTTGACCACGCATTAGAAGCCTCCCCTCGTGTCCGCAGAATCAAAATCGCTTGGCGAATTAACTGCAGAATCAGCCATTTGAAATCACTCCTTAACAAAAAGAAAACCCCCACTGCACGACAACGTCCGTCAACACGATTTCAAGCCCTACTCCCACTCCCCAAGCAGGAGTAGGGCTTTCGTTGTCGGGCTGACAGGATTTGAACCTGCGACATCCTGTTTTAGCGGGGTGTTTCTTTGTTGGAACCACTGGTCTTTGTTGAGTCCAATATCGTTGGAAAATGGCGGTTCTTGGTTTTTGGTTGTCTTTGTTGAGCCGATTGGGATTGGCTCACCGTGACGGTCATTGTTAACGGATTGTATTCAAGTCAGGTCTTATGGTGGTCAGGATGTTCGGCGTGTCGTGCCAAGCATGCTGAATCTTAACGACACGCGTTCCCGGATTCAACTTGTAAGTGCAACGGCTG
>CWGX01000033.1_pt1 | contig 2744 bp, 4 predicted proteins | sample 682481 | NCBI WGS metagenome assembly CWGX01 (sample SAMEA3735743, study PRJEB9488) | human gut metagenome | biome: ENVO:mammalia-associated habitat; material: ENVO:feces | place: Malawi | collected 2009-02-27 | reverse complement strand
CCCCCCCCCCCCGAAGAAATCAGCCCCTCGAAACCGCTATCTGCATTTCGAGGGGTTGATTTTTGCGTCATCGGACATCTATCTGCGTTTCGAGGGGGTGCCGAAACGCGATATTCGAAGTATGACGGCCCGATGGCCATTGGAATCATGCGGTTTTCATGCCCCGGCTACTTTGCCACCAGCCCCTTGAAACGCAGATAGATGTCTGGAGCCCGCCGAATCAACCTCACGAAGCACAGATACCGCCTTCTGCGACCCGGCCCATGCGAAGGACGGCCAGCTGCCATCGACTACGAACCAGCTGGAGGGGAGGGGCCGACACCGCGGTCAAACGCATGCTCGACTGACCAACACAGGAGCCTATCCGAAGAGCACATAAAACGATGCCGCGAATGAGCGATCTACATGCTCACCGATCACCCCGACCCTGTGTCGTCCGTCATCCCCAATGGATTGGCAACGGCGTGTTGGACAATTCTTTAGAGGACGAGTCCTTGTTGTGTGAATTCGTTGGGGCTCCGGTATCCGAGGGTGGAGTGGAGTCTTTGGCTGTCGGACCACCACACATAGTCGTCGGGGTCGGAGCGTAGTTGTTCCAGGCTGGTGTAGTGGTTCCGGTATATGAGCTCCTTCTTCAGGAGCCTGTCGGTGGATTCGACCACGGCGTTGTCGTACGGGTCGCCCTTCCCTGACGGCGATCTTCTGATGTCGAGCACGTCGAGCAGCTCGTCGATCCTCGCGTTGCCGAACCCGCCGCCCCGGTCCGTGCGGAACACCTCCACCTCGGTCAGGGGGAAGTCGAGCGTGGCGAACGCGGTCATGACCAGGCCGGCGGTGCGGCCCGTGCCGGCGCCGTGGCCGGCGACGCCCCTGTTCGCCAGGTCGATGAGCGGGCACACGTACGCCCACTTGCCGCCGACGCGCACGTACGCCAGGTCACTGGCCAGGTGGGTGCGCGGCCCGTAGCCGTCGGACCCGCGGTCGAGGATGTTCGCGAGCCCGGCCCCGTCGGCCCGCGTCCTGTGCGGTTCGGACGTTCCGCGCGCGTACGCGCCCGTCATGCCCCGACGTTTCATGATGCTGACGATGCGCCTTCCGGAGGCGGTGACGCCCCTCCGCCCCAGCGCGGCCTTGATCTTCCCGGCGCCGTAACGCTCATGGCCGTCGGAGCTTGTCAAGTTGTTTGTGTTTGGGGTGTGTTTTATAAATAGGGTTCCATTCGTTCGGGGTATGCGGCCGCGAGTTGGGCGAGGGCCTGTTTCCAGTTGGTCGTCATGCGCCCCTCGATGAGCTTTCCCTCGCTTTTGCGCCTGGTTTTGTTGCCGTTTTCGGTGCGTTTGAGGCTGCGTTTGTCCTCGATGTCGCGGATTGCCAGCCAGAACAGCTTGACCACGGCCTGGTCGTTGGGGAACCGGCCGCGGTCGCGGCTGACCTTGCGCAGCCGGTAGTCGGGCGATTCGATGCTGTTGGTGGTGTACACCACCCGGCGGAGCATGGGCGGGAACCGCGGGAACGGGACGAACCGGTCCCACGAGCGTTTCCACGTGGCGGCCACCGACGGGTATCTCCGGCCGAGCCCGCTTTCCGCGAACTCGCCGAGCGCCTTTTCCGCGGCCTGCCCGTTGGGCGCGCAGTACACGCTCCTGAGCGCCGCGCACACCCTCTTCCTGTCGTGGTCGGCGACGAACCTGTTGGCCGCGCGTATCAGGCGCACCACGCAGGTCCGCGCGATCGCCTTGGGCCACGTGGCCTCCACGGCCTCGGGCAGGCCCTTGAGCCCGTCGCGGCACACGATCAGCGCGTCGGCCATGCCCCCGGTTGGCCATCTCGGCGCACACGTGCGCCCAGAAGGAGGCGCCCCCGTCGTCCTGGACCCATACGCCAGGCACATGCTTGAACCCGTCCATGTCGACGCCGATGGCGATGTGCGCCGCCTTGGGCGGCACCCTGCCGTTGTCGCGCGCCTTGACCCTGACGGCGTCCAGGTACACGACCGGGTAGGACTCGTCCAGCGGCCGCTCCTGCCATCCGGGCACGGCGTCGCTCACCGCGTCGGTGATGTTGGATATCGTCTCGGGGCCCGGGTCCGTGCCGATCGTCTTGGCGAGGTGGTGCTGGATGTCGCGCACCGTCATGCCGCCCGCGTACAGGGATATGATCATCTCGTCCAGTGCGCCCGGCCTCCTGGAACGCTTGGGCACCGACCTCGGGGCGAACGAGCCGTCCCTGTCGCGGGGAACCTGCACGGCCGCCTCTCCCACCGGCGTGGACGGCGTCTTGGGATACGAACCGTTGCGCGAGTTCGCATGCCCGCCGCCCGCCTTCGGCTCCCCGTCGCCGGGCGCGTAGCCCGGGCGCGACGTCATCTCGGCCTGCAGGCCGCGTTCCCGGGCGACCCTCGTGAGCTCGCCCGGCAGGCCGCCGTCGCCGGTGAGCTCGATCCGCCCGCCGTCTATCCGTTCGAACAGGGGATCCAGCGCGCCGGACGAGACCAGCGAGTCCACCAGGGACCGCGAATCCGTCACGGCGCCATTGTCATTCCCGGCCACATCGCCGGCCATAGGCTTCACTGCCTCGGTCACCATGATCGTTTCCTTTCCATCAGATGATCCCATACACAAACAATTAGACACCCTCGGCCGTCGCGCCGGACCGCGTGCACGTCGCCGGCGATCGGGTCCACCCGCCCGGCTTCGGGATGTTCGATCATCCAGCAGCAGGTGGAGCGGGGAACGCCCGGTATT
>CWGX01000020.1_pt1 | contig 4475 bp, 5 predicted proteins | sample 682481 | NCBI WGS metagenome assembly CWGX01 (sample SAMEA3735743, study PRJEB9488) | human gut metagenome | biome: ENVO:mammalia-associated habitat; material: ENVO:feces | place: Malawi | collected 2009-02-27 | reverse complement strand
GTGGTGGTTTGAGAACTCAAGAGTGTGTTTGTACTACTTTTTTGGTTGATTTTATGCCAGTCCGGTTCCCGCCTGCGGGTGTTTGCCCGTGGGTGCGCGAGGGCGCTTGATGGGGGCCGGGGTTTTTCGTGCGGACTTCTTTTCCTTATTAAGAAGTCGCGTCAATTTTTGGGGTCATCAATGGTTCCCTTTCGCGTTTTTTTGTGGAGGGTTCGATTCTGGCTCAGGATGAACGCTGGCGGCGTGCTTAACACATGCAAGTCGAACGGGATCCATCGGGCTTTGCTTGGTGGTGAGAGTGGCGAACGGGTGAGTAATGCGTGACCGACCTGCCCCATGCTCCGGAATAGCTCCTGGAAACGGGTGGTAATGCCGGATGTTCCACATGATCGCATGTGATTGTGGGAAAGATTCTATCGGCGTGGGATGGGGTCGCGTCCTATCAGCTTGTTGGTGAGGTAACGGCTCACCAAGGCTTCGACGGGTAGCCGGCCTGAGAGGGCGACCGGCCACATTGGGACTGAGATACGGCCCAGACTCCTACGGGAGGCAGCAGTGGGGAATATTGCACAATGGGCGCAAGCCTGATGCAGCGACGCCGCGTGAGGGATGGAGGCCTTCGGGTTGTAAACCTCTTTTGTTTGGGAGCAAGCCTTCGGGTGAGTGTACCTTTCGAATAAGCGCCGGCTAACTACGTGCCAGCAGCCGCGGTAATACGTAGGGCGCAAGCGTTATCCGGATTTATTGGGCGTAAAGGGCTCGTAGGCGGCTCGTCGCGTCCGGTGTGAAAGTCCATCGCTTAACGGTGGATCTGCGCCGGGTACGGGCGGGCTGGAGTGCGGTAGGGGAGACTGGAATTCCCGGTGTAACGGTGGAATGTGTAGATATCGGGAAGAACACCGATGGCGAAGGCAGGTCTCTGGGCCGTCACTGACGCTGAGGAGCGAAAGCGTGGGGAGCGAACAGGATTAGATACCCTGGTAGTCCACGCCGTAAACGGTGGACGCTGGATGTGGGGCACGTTCCACGTGTTCCGTGTCGGAGCTAACGCGTTAAGCGTCCCGCCTGGGGAGTACGGCCGCAAGGCTAAAACTCAAAGAAATTGACGGGGGCCCGCACAAGCGGCGGAGCATGCGGATTAATTCGATGCAACGCGAAGAACCTTACCTGGGCTTGACATGTTCCCGACGACGCCAGAGATGGCGTTTCCCTTCGGGGCGGGTTCACAGGTGGTGCATGGTCGTCGTCAGCTCGTGTCGTGAGATGTTGGGTTAAGTCCCGCAACGAGCGCAACCCTCGCCCCGTGTTGCCAGCACGTTATGGTGGGAACTCACGGGGGACCGCCGGGGTTAACTCGGAGGAAGGTGGGGATGACGTCAGATCATCATGCCCCTTACGTCCAGGGCTTCACGCATGCTACAATGGCCGGTACAGCGGGATGCGACATGGCGACATGGAGCGGATCCCTGAAAACCGGTCTCAGTTCGGATCGGAGCCTGCAACCCGGCTCCGTGAAGGCGGAGTCGCTAGTAATCGCGGATCAGCAACGCCGCGGTGAATGCGTTCCCGGGCCTTGTACACACCGCCCGTCAAGTCATGAAAGTGGGCAGCACCCGAAGCCGGTGGCCTAACCCCTTGCGGGGATGGAGCCGTCTAAGGTGAGGCTCGTGATTGGGACTAAGTCGTAACAAGGTAGCCGTACCGGAAGGTGCGGCTGGATCACCTCCTTTCTACGGAGATTTCAGGCCACTGTCTGGTGGCCGGTGTGTGCCCCCTTGCCCCGGATGTGCCGGGTGCGCGGGGGTTGCTGGTGTGGAAGAGTGGAGTCGGCCTTCGGGCGCGCCGGTCGTGCGGTGCGTCCAGGAGTGGTGCGGGCATGCTTTTGGGTTCCCGGACCGCCACCCCGCGCCGTTTGGCGTGGCTGGTGTTCCGTGCCCCGTGCCGGTCGCCCGTCCCCTGGTGGGGTGGGTGGGCTCGCGTGCGGGTGCGTGGTGGTTTGAGAACTGGATAGTGGACGCGAGCAGGGGGCGCCCTTTCGGGGGTGTCTTCTGCTGTTGATTTCGCCGGACTCTTCGGAGTCTGGTGTTTGATCGTTTTGTGTGTGATCATTTGTGTGATGATTTGTGTTGCCAGCGGAGTTTTTGCCGTGGGCTTGCGGTTTCCCGCCGTTCCCGGATGGGTCGTGCGGGTTGCTTGCAAGGGCGTATGGTGGATGCCTTGGCAGACAGTACCGATGAAGGACGTTTGAGGCTGCGATATGCCTCGGGGAGCCGCCAGCAGGGCTTTGATCCGAGGATTTCCGAATGGGGGAACCCGCCGGCCGTCATGGGCCGGCACCGCGTTCGCGCGGGGGGTACGCAGGGAAGTGAAACATCTCAGTACCTGCAGGAAAGGATGTTCCGTGAGTAGTGGCGAGCGAAAGCGGATCAGGCCAAACCGCGCGCGTGTGACAGGCGCCAGCCGTTGCGCGCGTGGTGTTGAGGGAGCGTGTGTCCGGGTCCTGGCGGGCCCGGCCGGAGTGATAAAACGGCGTGTGAGGCGAACCGGATTGAATGCCGGGCCGCAGAGGGTGATGGCCCCGTAGCCGAACGCGCGTCGTCTCCGGATCGTGTCTCCCAAGTAGCGCGGGACTCGTGGAATCCCGTGTGAATCCGCCCCGACCGTGGGGTAAGCCTAGATATACCTGTCTGACCGATAGCGAACTAGTACCGTGAGGGAAAGGTGAAAAGCACCCCGGGAGGGGAGTGAAACAGTCTCTGAAACCGTGCGCTTACAAACCGTCGGAGCCTTTCGGGGTGACGGCGTGCCTATCGAAAAATGAGTCTGCGAGTCAGTGGCACGTGGCGAGCGTAACCCGTGTGGGGTACGCGTAGCGAAGGCGAGTCTCAAAAGGCGTTTGAGTCGCGTGTCCTGGACCCGAAGCGGGATGATCTAGCCCTGAGCAGGTTGAAGCGCGGGTAAGACCGCGTGGAGGACCGAACCCACCTGGGTTGAAAACCGGGGGGATGACTTGGGGTTAGGGGTGAAAGGCCAATCAAATTCCGTGATAGCTGGTTCTCTCCGAAATGCATTTAGGTGCAGCGTCGGGGATTACGTCCGGGGGGTAGAGCTACTGGATGCTTGAGGGCCCGTATCGGGTACCGACAGCAGCCAAACTCCGAATACCCGTGACGCGTATCCCGGCAGTGAGTCGGCGGGGGATAAGCTCCGTCGTCGAAAGGGAGACAGCCCAGATCGTCGTCTAAGGTCCCCAAGCGCGTGCTAAGTGGGAAAGGATGTGGAGTCGCATAGACAGCCAGGAGGTTGGCTCAGAAGCAGCCACCCTTGAAAGAGTGCGTAACAGCTCACTGGTCTAGTGGTTCCGCGCCGACAATGTAGCGGGGCTCAAGCACGCCACCGAAGACGCGGCAGCGTCCGTCTGGATGCTGGGTAGGAGAGCGTCCCCATCGGGGCGAAGCGGCGGCGCAAGCCTGCCGTGGACCGTTGGGGAGTGAGAATGCAGACATGAGTAGCGAGAGGCGGGTGCGAATCCCGCCCGCTGGATGACCAAGGGTTCCGGGGCCACGTTCGTCGTCCCCGGGTGAGTCGGGTCCTAAGGCGAGGCCGACAGGCGTAGTCGAATGGATGAACGGGCTGATATTCCCGTACCGGCAGCGAACCGAAACAACCGAGGCCTGGGGCGCTAACCTCCGGGTCCGTGCCGCCTCCCCTTTCGGGGGGTCGCGGCGCGGGCGCGTTGGGATCCCCCCTCGTAGTAGGTCAGCGCAGGAGTGACGCATCAGGGCAGCCGGCCGCGGAGGTGGTTTTCCGTGGTCAAGCGTTCGAGCCCGTCCCGCAGGCAAATCCGCGGGGCGTCGGGGCGAGGCGTGATGATGGGGGCCTTACGGCCCGAATCCGGTGATCCGTGGTGCCGAGAAAAGCTTCGGCGTCAGGCGCGTTGCCGCCCGTACCCCAAACCGACACTGGTGGTCAGGTAGAGAATACCAAAGCGATCGAGCGAATCCTGGTCAAGGAACTCGGCAAATTGCTCCCGTGCCTTCGGCATAAGGGAGACCCCCTGCGGTGATGAGCGGCGGGGGGTGGCACAGGCCAGGGGGTAGCGACTGTTTACCAAAAACACAGGAGCGTGCGAAGGCGCAAGCCGCTGTATACGCTCTGACGCCTGCCCGGTGCCGGAAGGTTAAGAGGATCCGTCAGCTTTTGCGAAGCGGTGAATTCAAGCCCCGGTAAACGGCGGTGGTAACTATAACCATCCTAAGGTAGCGAAATTCCTTGTCGGGTAAGTTCCGACCTGCACGAATGGCGTAACGACTTCCCCACTGTCTCGACCAGGAGCTCGGCGAAATTGCAGTACGAGTAAAGATGCTCGTTAAGCGCAGAAGGACGAAAAGACCCCGGGACCTTTACTATACCTTGGTATTGGCATTAGGCGCGGATTGTGTAGCATAGGCGGGAGGCTTCGAGGCGGGTGCGCC
>CWGX01000010.1_pt3 | contig 5362 bp, 4 predicted proteins | sample 682481 | NCBI WGS metagenome assembly CWGX01 (sample SAMEA3735743, study PRJEB9488) | human gut metagenome | biome: ENVO:mammalia-associated habitat; material: ENVO:feces | place: Malawi | collected 2009-02-27 | reverse complement strand
GCTCTTCACCTATAACCAGCCCCGCTGTTTACTTCACGGCTCAGCCCGTCATGAACTGCGCCCCGATTGTTGGACGCTGTTTATTAGGATACAGGCTCAGACCACGGTGGACGCTCTCCGGAACTCCTCCGGGGTGCGTCCCTCGAGTCGTATCTGGCGCCGTCTGGTGTTCCAGTGCACGATGTACGCGTCCGGCTCGTGCTTGAACCGCTCGTACGAGTCGAACTCGCGGCCGCGGTAGAACTCGTCCTTCAGGTGGCCGAACACCTGCTCGGTCGCCGCGTTGTCCAGGCAGTTGCCCTTGCGGCTCATGGACTGGCGGATGCCGAGGCGTTCGAGCTCGTCCCGCCACCATTGGTGCTGGTACTGCCATCCCATGTCCGAGTGCAGGATCGGCTCCGCGCCGGCGGGCAGGCGCTCCGCGAGCATGGCGAGCAGGCGCTTCTGCTGCCCGAGGTCCGGACTGCGGCTCACGTCCCAGGCGACGATCTCCTTGCTGGCCATGTCGTACACGGGAGCGAGGTACGCCTTGGAGCCGGCGACCTTGAACTCGGTGACGTCGGTGCCGAGCTTGGAGAACGGCCTGTCGGGCGTGAAATCGCGTTTGAGCAGGTTATGCACGTGATCGCCCGTCTCGCCCCTGTACGAGTCGTAGCGTTTCCATGGGTTCCCGGAGCGGATGGCGCATCTCAGTCCCATGCGCCGCATGACCCTGAGCACGCTCTTGGCCGACACTCGTTGCCCGAACTCGTGGACCAGGCACATGCGCACCTGCCGGTGGCCGCACCCGTTCGGCGTGCGCTCCCAGATCTCGCGCACCAACGGTTCGAGGTCCGGGCGCGTCGTCCGCGCGGGATGGGCCAGATGATAGAAGTACGTGGACCGCGGCAGCCCGGCTATCTCGAGGAGCTGGTCGAGCCGGTGTCCCCGCCCCGCGAGCAGTCGGACGACGGCGCTTCTCTCGCGCCGCGTGACTTCTGCGCCCGCAGGGCCCGGAGTTTTTCCAGGTACGCGACCTTCGCCTTGAGGTAGGCGGCCTGTTCGGCGAGCTCCTGCTCGCGCGTCGGTTCGGGTTTCGGCCTGGACTTCGAGCCTTTGGGCCTGCCCTTGGGCCTCGGTCTGAGCGCCTCCGGGCCTCCCGCCCGGTACTCGCGGCACCATCGTTCCAACGGCGCGATGCTCGCGATCGCGTACTTCGCCATGACCTCCGTCTTGGTCATGCCGTTCTCGACGCGGTCGCGCGCCGCGGCGACCTTCGTCTCCCAGTCGTAGCGTCTGCTGCCGTTGCCTCCCATGACCGCCTCCTCACCGCCGGACCTGTACAGCCTGATCCAGTTTCTCGCGGTATACACCGGTATGGCAAGCCGTCTGGCGAGCGTGTTCCCGCCGGCTCCGGCCTTGACGGGTTCCAGCGCCTCGCGCCGGAACCCGTCGTCGTAACGTCTCCTTCGATCCTCACGCATACGAAAGAACCGCACCTCCGATCATCGAATCTGAATTTCTTCAGTCCAACAATCGGGGTGCGGTTCAGATTTTTTCGGGCTGGTGACGTTTTCTTGGATGGGGCTGCGGACATTTGTTGGAGACTGAATGGAAGGATCTAATTGTGTTCAGTCCCGAGGAACGAAAACGGGCGGTGGAACCATATTTCACGACCTCGATGATGACCGCTGAAGTGGTCGAGCGCCTCGGCTATCCGACCAGACAGTGTCTGGAACACTGGCCGGTGTCCAACTCCCGTTATGCTGAGCGTATGAGGAAGCCCGTCATCCCGCCGAGAACACGGCGCAAAGCCATCGAGCTTGTGCTGGCGGCATGCAAGCAGAGGCAAGCCGCCAGATAGCCTGGCGCGAGTGTCGACGCGGTGAACGACCGGGTCAAGGCGTGCCGTGAGGGCGGCATGGCCACGTTGCGGCCGCGAAACGGGAACGCCGCGCAGAATGGCAGACCCGCCTTCGCGCCGTTCGTCCGGAGTGTTGATTCCGATGGCGATGACGTGGAGGCATTGCGCCGCGGAGTCGCCGAATTGGAACTGGGGAATACATTGATGCGGGAGATGGCGGAGGCTCGCGGAAAAGGCCTAGGCACCGATCCGAGATGCCTGAACATTCGGGAGAAGACGCTGCCGGTCGATCGTCTGCGCATCCGGGTGGGCCGAGGGGTTCGCCGCCTCCAAGAGCCGATACGGATAATGAGTCCGGCACAACACAGACAAAGCCAGAGAATGGCTGCGTGACCGTCTCCAAGAAGACATCCGCAGCCCATTAACGTAGCCCCGCCAACGAACAGTCAATCCATGGACGATTCGTTGACAGGGCACTCATCTACCATCGGTGAAAGGCGTTAGATGGTCCGACGCCGTCTGGTGATGATTAGAATCGCCACAGCAACCGTCAAGAAGACCACTACGGCTCCGCCGATCATCATGACGTCCACACCAGTGGCGCTGAGACGCTCGGTCTTACCGGAACCGGCAGCGTTGGAAACGCCAGATGAATGACCGTCTCCATGCGGGCCGGAGGTGTCAGCCGAATTGCCGCCAGTCTGCGTACCGGAGCCAGCATTATTCCCATTACCGGGTTGAGGTTGAGGGGTGGGCTGCGGATGAGGCGAAGGGGCGGGCGACGTCTGAGCTGAAGTATGCTTAATCACCTTCCCGCTTTGCGTCTCCACACGATTGCTCCACGTGGCGCCAGCATCATCGGTGCCATCATAAGTGGCGATGGAATGCCCATCGGATTTGGTGAGCGCGCCATTAGCTCGTGCCATAACGCCATACGTATCCAAATTCCAACGGTAATCGGCAGCCGGATACAGGGATGCGGTCGTTCCACCGGCAATCTCACGCTTCACATTCTGTGACATGTTCACATGGCCATCGAAATCGTAACCGTTGTCACTCATGAAGTCATACGCCGTCAGATCCACGGCAATCGGATATTCTTCGCCCAGATTGACAGAACGCACGACATCGCCCTTGTCGTTAACTGATCTCGACTGGTATTTCACCGTGTCGGTCTGCTTCATCGACTGCTTGAAATCGTTGCCGTCAGACACCGATATCGTACCGTTCTGCTGGAACGCACGCGTGTATGTCGTGGTTGTGGTAATGCGGCCAGCCGAAGTGTCCACATACCCGCTAATCGTATCGTTGCGTGATCCATTCACGATGTATGACCGCTCGTTACCGTTTCCTGTAGCTTGGTTCGTGGAAGTGATGCTGGCCGCAGGCGCATTAGCCTGCAGCAGATTGCCGGAAGTCTGATCAAGCTTGTCGTCCGTGGTAAGGAACAATGTGGCAGTCACGTTCCATGTATCATTGATCGGGTTGATCGACAAGCCCAGACGGTGCTTGCCGCCGTCCACTAACGTACCGACGAATGGCGTCAGATCAAGACTTTCGGATCTCAGATCGAAGGTGTCCAACGCCAGCACCGGCCGCCATAGCGTAGGCACGATGCCTCCCGAATAGATGTGCGGGAAGGTGTTCACGGCACCCGCTGCCGTGCCGTCCACCGACACGGCAGCTTCACGGTATGGACCAGCACCGCATAGCATCTGCGTGCTCACGGCATCGGAGAAATGGGAATTCAGATCATCGGGAGTCGCATCAAACCACTGTTCGTCGCACCCATTGCCTTTGAGGGTCACTTCCAACTGCGCCTGGGTCAGGTTGCGCGGCAACATCGGCAACGTCAAATCAGCGGATGCGGATTTCGGATTAAGATCAGGGATCGCAACACCCACGACCTGATTCGGGACAGCCGGTGCCGGATTCTTCTCATCGGCCTCATAGAACGTGATCTTCACCGTCTGGTCATACACACCGGTGTATACGTCACTGGTGTAATTCGTATAACCACCGGAGAATGCCTGCGGCTTCTGGAACAAAGCCGAGTAACGGGTGATGTCCTTCGCGAAAGAGAAAGTGGTCGGCGTTTGCCCATCAGGTTCCTGCGTGGTGCCGGTCCATATAGTGACACCGCCAATGGTCAACGATCCCGTACGGTCATACTGGCGGCCGGAAACCACGGTGCTGGAGTCAAGAACGACCTTTGCCCATGGTCCGGGGCATTCGGATGGGGGCGTGATCGTGCCGGAGTAAAACTGAGCGGCACCGGACTCGGTATTCGACTTGAAGTGGTCAGCCAGTGTAACGGTGCAACTGCGGCTTGTGGGACGTGTCACTTCAGGTTTCACCGTAACGGGATCATCGGCATGCCCGGCGATTGTGTTATCAGCGGCTGCGGCGGTCGGAGCAAGCGCCATTGCGGCGGCAATGGCGACAGCCGACAATCCCCGTAGTAATGATATCGGTGAACGATTCATCTATAGACCTCTCTCCTTAGACAACTGATGACAATAACTGTCAGAAGCAAAATAAACCCCTGAGATTACCTAAGTATTTCCGGTTGTTTGCGGTTTGGCACGAGTGAGAATCGGTCAGACGGCGACGGTTCGTACATTGAACTTGCCTGAAATGAGGATACTATCATGGAAGTCATATGGGAGGGAACCCAGGAGGAAACCCTATGTCAGGAGAAGCAGGAGCGCCGTCAAACGCAACGCCACCATCACGGGGAAAACGAGAACAGGGATGGCGTCAGCGGTTGAAGGAACAGATGGGAAAAATCCCGTTGTTCATCACGATAACCATCTGGGTCGGCCTCGCCATCTTCGCGTTCCTTCTTGTCGCGTCTTTGTTGGGACACACGCCGATCTGGAATCTTCAATTGACAAATCAGGAAAGCATCGTCAAGACGGCCCTGACCCTTGTCGGTGGCGTTGGAGCGGTGGCCTATCTGGTAATCAAATACCAGGAACGACAGCAGGCCAAACGGAACGAGGAACGCGCGAGACGAGAGGAAACTCGCGAGGAAGATCGCCTCATCAACACGAAGATGCAGGATGCCGTTAACCAGCTGGGCTCCGACAAGGTATCCACCCGCATATCCGGCGTCTACGCGCTGACGGACATCGCGGACACCTACAGGGGCGGGTATCGACAGCGCGTGGTGGACATCCTGTGCGGCTATCTGCGTTCCGACCGGACATCATACGCGCTGGATGAATTCGGCAATACCGTCAAGGACGAATTCGGCCGTCTTGTCAAATCCGGAAGCTCGGACGAGGCCGTGGAATCCACCATCCTCGACGTGTTCGCCGTTCATCTGCGGAAGGAACGGCGGCGGTCCAGGGAGAATGAAGTGACGGTGCGGCAGCAGGTCGAGGATGACCAGCTCTGGTGCGACTGCCGTTTCGATTTTCATGGAACGGCCTTCCACGGAGTTGTCTCATTTGCGTATTTCATGTTTGAGAATGAAACTGGCTTCTCCGACGTCACATTCGAGGGCACGACCGA
>CWGX01000043.1_pt1 | contig 6900 bp, 4 predicted proteins | sample 682481 | NCBI WGS metagenome assembly CWGX01 (sample SAMEA3735743, study PRJEB9488) | human gut metagenome | biome: ENVO:mammalia-associated habitat; material: ENVO:feces | place: Malawi | collected 2009-02-27 | reverse complement strand
CTTTGACAAGGAGCCCGCCGTAATCCTTTTATCAGCCGCTACCAACGCGGTATGCGGTGCAGATATCGGGATCATTGACTTCGGAGATCATGAACGCTTCATCCTGCATGATTCACCTCAGCTCGACCCTACTGCTTGTCGGCTTCCTCGGAGGCGAGTCGTCCTTCGAGCTGTTCGACGATGTGGGCGTGCATGTTCTCGTCGATCTTGACGGTCAGGAGGAAGACGACGAGGCTGGCGACGATACCGGCGAGCGGCAGGTAGTAGGCGCAGGTCTTGAACGTGCGGATGTTCGCGGCGGTCATGTCGGCGGCGGTGGCGTTGCCGACCATTCCGGCGGCGACGACCACGAAGCCCACGATGCCGTTGGACAGCGCTCCGGCGATCTTGTCGAGCATCGGTCGCACGGAGAGGGTGACGGCCTCGTTGCGCTTGCCGGTCTTGAGCTGGCCGTATTCGATGGAGTCGGTCATGCTCAGGATGGCGGTCATCTGGATGGTCTGCGCGGGAAGGTAGAAGAGGATGAGCGCGACGATGACGACGGGCAAGTTCATGGGCGCGATGATGAACAGCGTGTAGCCGACGATCATGAGCGCCATGCCGGCGGTGTACAGCCAGCGGCGCGGGATGCGGCGGTTGAGCACCGGGTAGAGGGGTGTGGTGCCCAGTCCGGTGATGACCGGGATGATGCCGGCGATGGAGAAGCTGTCCGGAGCTCCGAGCACGTACTTGAACTGATAAAAGAGCACGCCGGTGGTGGCGACGTTGGCCACGGAGTACAGCAGGTAGCTGAGGGCCACCCACAGGAGCTGGTCGTTCTGGGCGATGGCCTTGAACGCCTCGATGGGGTTGCCGTTGGCCTCGGCCTTGGCGCGCAGCCCGCCTTGGTTCTCTCGGGTGCCGAACGCGACGCTCCACGCGGTCAGGAGGCCGAGCACGGCGATGATGATGGCGAACGCCGCCCAGCCGGTGCGGCCCTGCTCCCACTGGCCGGTGAACTTCCAGGTGAACCAGCTGACGACGGGCACGACGATGACGGTGACGCCGTTGTAGCCGATGGATCCGGTGAACGCGCCGAGCGCGGTGTACGTGCTGCGCTCGTGCGAGTCGGAGGAGATCGCGGGGATCATGCCCCAGTAGGAGATGTCGCGCAGCGAGTAGATCACGTCGAGCAGGATGAACACGATGACGAACAGGACCATGAACACGCCGGTGTTCACGTCCACGAGGCCGAACAGGCCGGTGAACACCATGATCAGCAGGATGCCGGGCACGATGCCGCCGATGAACTGCCACGGGCGGAACCGGCCCCAGCGGGTGTTCGTGTTGTCCACGAGGTTGCCGAGCAGCGGGTCGAGGAAGATCTCCGCGATGCGGATGACCACCACGAGTCCGGTGATAACCGCGATGAGGCGTTTGGCAAGCGTCTTGTCCACGTCGATGAACAGCGCGGTGGTCACGAACGTGATGAAGAACGTGCTCATCGTGTTGTAGAACGCGGCCTGGCCCAGGTTACCGAATGCGTATGCGATCTTCTGACCCGTGTTCCGCGTGGGCTGCGGCCTTCCGGTCGTTTCCGTGTGTTGTGTGGTGGATCCGCTCATGGTGTGGTGGCCTCCTTGCGACCTGTAAAGAATCCGTGCGCGTGAACCGCTCCGATCCCGCAAAGCGTGAGTATAGAACTTTCTTGGAAAAGTAGAAAACTATACCGCGTGTCGCAAATCATGCCAACGTTCTGCAACCGGCACTCCGTGTGGATGAGTAGTGTTTGAAGCCTGCTTGATGTGCTTGAATCTTAAGAAATCCACGTATTTTGCATGTTGCAGGCCTTGTGCCGCGAAATGCTGGAAAGAATTTGCGCAATCAAGTAACAATATTTATCCTTGTTGTACAAGGAACCCGATTCAACGAGGTTCCCTTCACTGCGGCGGCAACGACGCGACGCAATCCGATGCGAAAGCGAGGACATCATGAACACAACCGACGATCAGCGGAAGAACGGCGATCCGATCGTCTCCCCGTCCATACCGACGACGGCATGGCTCGCCGACCCGCGCGTGTACGCGGTTCACCGGCTCGACGCCCATTCCGATCATGCGTGCTGGTCTCGCTCCCCAGTCGACGGCGAGAGCACGGATCTCAGGCAGAGCCTTGACGGCGAATGGCGGGTCCGCGTCGAGACGGCGCCGACGGGCCGTTTCCCCGATGGGACGAGCGACGGGCCGGACTGGAGCAGCGACATGTCACCTCTGTTCGCCGCGCCCGGATTCGACGATTCGTCGTTCTCACGCGTGCTGGTGCCCTCGCATCTGGAGACTGCGGGGCTGCTTGCCCCGCAATACGTGAACGTGCAGTACCCGTGGGACGGACATGAGGACCCGAAGGCCCCGGCCATCCCCGAGCACGGCCATGTGGCGGTCTACCGGCGCGAGTTCGACGCGGATGGCGAAGTCGCCCAGGCCGTGCGCGAAGGGCGCCCGGTGACGCTTACCTTCCAGGGCGCGGCCACAGCCATCTACGTGTGGCTCAACGGCTCGTTCGTTGGCTACGCCGAGGACTCCTTCACGCCCAGCGAGTTCGACGTGACGGACGCGATCAAGGTGGACGGCAACGTGCTGGCGGTCGTCTGCTACGAGTATTCGAGCGCGAGCTGGTTGGAGGATCAGGACTTCTGGCGTCTGCACGGCCTGTTCCGCTCCGTCGAACTCAACGCGAGGCCCGCCGCCCACGTCGCCGACCTCCATGCCGACGCCGACTGGGATCTCGCCACATCAAGGGGTTCGCTCTCGCTGGATGTGCTGATCGACGGTGCCGCGAACGCCGCGACGGCCGACTTCGCACTGTGGGACAAGAACGGCACCATCGTCTGGCACACCGCCACGAAAGCGGACGGAACGCTGCACGCCGAGGCCGAGATCGATGACGCGGCGCCATGGAGCGCCGAACGCCCCGACCTGTACGAGCTGTCCGTCACCCTGCTCGACGCGGACGGCAAGGTCCTGGAGACCGCCCGCACTCGCATCGGCTTCCGGCATGTGGCCATCGAGGACGGCATCCTCAAGCTCAACGGCAAGCGCCTCGTGTTCCGCGGCGTCAACCGCCACGAGTTCGACTGCCGGCGCGGCCGGGCCATCACCGAAGAGGACATGCTGTGGGACATCCGCTTCATGAAGCGCCACAACATCAACGCGGTGCGCACCTCGCACTATCCGAACCAGTCACGCTGGTACGAACTGTGCGACGAATACGGCATCTACCTGATCGACGAGACCAATCTGGAGACCCACGGCAGCTGGAACAGCCCCGGCGACATCCCCGTGGGAACCTCCGTCCCCGGTGACGACGAGGCCTGGCTGGGCGCGTGCATCGACCGGCTGGACAGCATGATCCTGCGCGACCGCAACCATCCCAGCGTGCTCGTCTGGTCGCTGGGCAACGAATCCTACGCGGGCGAAGTCCTCAAGGCCATGAGCGCGCACGCACACCGGCTTGATCCGGGTCGTCCCGTCCACTACGAAGGTGTCAACTGGAACCATGCCTACGACGGGATCAGCGACTTCGAAAGCCGTATGTACGCCAAGCCGGCCGATATCCAAGACTGGCTCGAACACGGCGACGAACGGGGCGAGGCGAGCAAGCCGTTCGTCAGCTGTGAGTACATGCATGCCATGGGCAACTCGTGCGGCGGTCTGAGCGAGTTCATCGACCTCGAACGGTACGAGCGCTACTCCGGCGGCTTCATTTGGGATTACATCGACCAGGGGCTCGTCCAGCGTCTGCCCGACGGGAGCGAACGCCTCAGCGTCGGCGGAGAATGGGGCGACCGTCCGACCGACTACGAATTCGTGGGCAACGGCATCGTGTTCGCCGACCGCACGCCCAGCCCCAAGGCGCAGGAGGTCAAGCAGCTGTATTCGCCGGTCAAGCTCGCCCCCGACGGGCACGGCGTGACCATCGAGAACCGCAACCTGTTCGCCGGCACCGACGGCTACGTGTTCGCCGCACGGCTCCTCGAAGACGGGCATGAGATCTGGCATGCCGACTACCGTTTCGACGTGGCCGCAGGAGATACCCAACACCATGACATCGCCTTCCCGGACATCGACGCGGACGGGGATACGCGCGAAGTCACCTACGAGGTCGATCTCCTGCTCGCCGAAGCCACCGCATGGGCGCCGGCCGGCTACGAGCTCGCGTTCGGCCAGCTCACCGACACGCTCAACCCCGAACGGGACATCACCGAGACCAGCCATGACGACGACGGCCGCGCAACTCGCACGCTCAGCCGATGGAACGCCGGCATCCGCCGCGACGACGAGGAAATCCTCCTGTCGCGCACTCAGGGAGGCATCGTCTCCTGGAAGCGCGACGACCGGGAAATGGTCATCCGTCGCCCCGAACTCGTCACGTTCCGCCCATTGACCGACAACGATCGCGGCAACCGTTCCGGTTTCGACCGTGCCGCATGGTTCGCGGCCGGCCGATACGCCATCGTAACCGAAACGAAAATCCATGAAAGCGGTGACGGTCTCGTAGCGGAATACCAGTACGAGCTTGCCGATCCGAACCACACGCCCGTGTCCGTCACTTACCATGTCAACTCCGATATGCGTATGCAACTGACCGTCGAATACCCCGGGAACGCCACTGACATGGCCAGTCTGCCCGCGTTCGGCATCGAATGGGAGCTGCCCGGCGAATACGATCGTCTGCGCTACTACGGCCCCGGCCCCGAGGAGACCTACCGCGACCGTAAGCAGGGCGGCAAGCTCGGCATCTGGGACGCCACCGCGAAGGCGAGCATGGCGCCGTATCTCATGGTGCAGGAAACCGGCAGCCACGAGGACGTCCGCTGGCTCGAAGCCACCGACATCCAAGGCCACGGATTGCGCGTCACCCAACGCGGCGACCGTCACTTCACGGCCAGCCTGCTGCCCTGGAACACCTACACGATCGAGGCCGCACGCCGCCACGAGGACCTGCCCGAACCGCGCCACAACTACCTGCGCCTGCTCGCGGCCCAGATGGGCGTCGGCGGAGACGACTCCTGGGGAGCCCCCGTCCACACGGCCTACCAGCTGCCCGCCGGCAGGCCGCTCACCCTCGACGTGAACCTCGAACTCATCTGACCGGCAACGGGCGGCGGCATGCACCACCATGCCGCCGCCCGTACACGTACACATACATTTCCCAAAACACAATCCACAGAAAAAGAGGCAATCAATCATAGCTGAAGTGATCATCGTCAAGAACGAAGAGGAGGCCGGCGAGATCTACGGCCGCTGCGTCGCGGACCTCATCAAGACCAAGCCGGACGCGGTGCTGGGTCTGGCCACCGATTCCAGCCGCTGACCGCACTACCGCGCCCTCGCCAAGATCGTGCACGAGGAGCACATCGACTGGACCGCCCAACACGTCTGGTGCGCCGGCCGCCAGGTGGAGTAAACTCCTTCCAGCAAAATCGACGCCGGTGCCGCCCGTCTTCGAGACGACGTCTTACGCCTGAGGAACGAAGCTTGCGCGCGGCACCAGTTCGGTCGTCAGCAGGATGTGACGACGCACCCGCCGCTCATGCTTCAACCCATCGATCAGGGTGGAGAACGCCATGCGGGCCAACTCCCTTTGATCGATCGCATACGAACTCAGCGGCGGCGACGTGTACCGGGCGATCGACTGGTTGTTCACACTCACCACGGCCAACTCGTCGGGAACCTCCACGCGCAGTGCGTTCAACGCCTGCAACGCCCCCACCGCAAGCACGTCGGCGGCCACGATCAAACCATCGGGCATGCTGCCGGCCTCACGATGGTCAGCCACCAACTGCTCCGCGAGACGATAGCCGTTCTCCACGGTGAACGTGCCGAACGAATACACCAATCCGTCCGTTTCCAATCCCAGATGCGCGGCCCACTGACGGAACGACAGCTCGCGAATGTCCTCGGGATAGTCATGCATGCCCATGATGCTGCCCACGCCGCCGAGAAACGCGATACGCCTGCGGCCCGCCGCGATCATCGCGTCCAAGGCGTCCAGCATCGTCTGCGACAGATCGGGACGCACGGAGTCGAACAGGCGCGGCGCCGGATTCGTGTCGATGCACACGCCATGCGGAAGCACCATATGCAGGGCGCGCAGGTCCGCTTCGGGAAACACCGTGGCTCCCACGGTGATGAACCCATCAAACTCCGTCGCGCGTTCCGTCAACTCGTGTATGGACCGGATGAACGTGGGCTGGTCCAATTCCAACGACTCCGCACGCTCCGTAAGAACCTTCCGCAGATCGGCGAAGTACGCGTCCTGCAATTCCTCCCCGGACGGAGGCGCATCCAACACCGCGATCGCGGGACGGAACACGTTGCGATATCCCATCTCCTCGCACACGCGCAACACACGCCGACGCGTCTCCTCCTTGATGGAGAACGACGGGTCGTTCAACAAGCGTGACACCGTGCTCTGCGACACCCCGGCCCGTTCCGCGACTTCCTTGAGCGTGGCCATGACATCCTCCCCGCAAACTTTAGTAAAGGGTTTTACTACAGCATAACCCGGGAAGGCGGGGTTAGCGGCATTGGCGGCGTGGAAGTTTACCCATGACTGGTAGACTGCACATGTCCCGGCAGTAGGGGCAATGCATAGGGGGTGGCGGGCATGTGCAGCAACATTCCCGTCGCCTTACGATTCTTATAGCATGTCAGGTAAAAGAATTATGATTCTCAATCCACCTTCCGGCCGCGCCTGCAGACTCAAATGGCCATGATGCATAGCGACAATCTCTTGCACTATGGATAAACCCAATCCGTGATGAGGTGATGCAGATCCCACATGCGTATTTATCCTATTATCCTCTCCTCTGTTAAAAGGTGACAGGAACCCGGATTCAACTTGTAAGTGCAACGGCTG
>CWGX01000022.1_pt1 | contig 9032 bp, 8 predicted proteins | sample 682481 | NCBI WGS metagenome assembly CWGX01 (sample SAMEA3735743, study PRJEB9488) | human gut metagenome | biome: ENVO:mammalia-associated habitat; material: ENVO:feces | place: Malawi | collected 2009-02-27 | reverse complement strand
ACCGGTCTTAAAACCATTGAACATAAACACACCGGGGAAAGCCAGCACTTGTACCCGTCCATAGTGAACTGGGTGACGTCCGTGACCCACAGCGCGTTCGGCGCGTCGGCGTGGAAGTCCCGCTCCACGAGGTTCGCCGGGGCCTCGCCGATCTCTCTCCTTCCCCCCCCTCATAGGAGCTCCACCGCTTCGGGCGTTTCAGGTACACTGGCGCAGTCCCTCCTCACGCATGATCCGGCGCACCACCTTCTCCGAGACGACGAGCGGGTCCGTCTCGTCGAGACGCAGCATGCGGTGGATGGTCCGGTAGCCCCATACGCGCCCGCCATCCTCGAACAGGCTCGCGACGCGGGCCCGCAGCACGGCGTACCTGTCGCCCGCGGCGATCGTGCCGCGCTCGTAATAGTAGGTGCTGCGTTTCAGCCCCACGGCATCCAGACAGGTCGCCAGGCCGAATTCACCCCTGATCGCGTCGACGACCCGCGTCCTCTCCCCGTTCGTCAGCATGGACGGGCCGAGGCGCGGGTCGTCGGCTTCTAAAACAATGATCGTCTCCCGCATCACCGCGTTCTCCAGCCGCAGGGCCTCCACCTGCCGGCGCAGCTCCTCCACGTCATCGCCGGCCGTGGGCACCGGTCCGGCCGGAGCCGGCGCGTTTCTTCCGTTCATCAGTCCCAGTATCCCCTCGCTCCGGTAGCGGCGCATCCACTGGTACACGCTCGTCAGCGTGCAACCCGCGTCGTGCGCCATGCGGGCGAGAGGCTCGCCGCCCAGCGCGCGTCTGGCCGCGTTCGTCTTGCACTCCAGCGTATACGAACGCCTGCATGCGCCCGTGTAGCGCGGGTCCTCGCGAACCCATTTCGCCAGCGCCCCCCTCGGACGGGTAGCCGAGCTCGGCGACGACCTTCCTGATGGTCATGCCCTCCATGAAATGCAGGTCAACGGCCCTGCGCCAATCCTCCCTCGAAAACATGCGGGCTCCAATCCGGGCGCCCAAACGTCCAACTCTTCGTCCGCACCCCTGCCTTTGTGAAAAAATGCTAGTCAGTGTCTGGTACAGACTCGCTTCATATGCTCTGCTGGTACACTCTGTAGGTATGGCAAAAAGAATTCTCGTCACTGGAGCCGGCGGTTACATTGGTAGGCACGTCGTTAAAGCACTGCTCGATAATGGACAGGATGTTATCGCCTCTGATCTTCGACTCAACGATGTTGACAGTCGTGCGGAACACATAGAAACCAATCTATTCGAGTCTGACAGCAATATTTATTCCACGCTTGGAAAACCGGATGTTTGCCTGCACATGGCTTGGCGCGACGGTTTTAAACACAACTCCGATAATCATATGGGTGATTTGTCCTCCCATTACCGGCTCATCAAGAACATGCTGGATGGAGGTCTTCCTCAAATCGCCGTTATGGGAACTATGCATGAAGTCGGATATTGGGAAGGTGCTATTGATGAGCATACCCCTTGTCACCCAGCTTCCATGTATGGTATCGCGAAAAATGCCCTGCGTGAGGCTACGCTCATGCTCGCACAAGAGCATAATGCGACCGCACAATGGCTCCGCGCATATTACATTGTCGGGGACGATCTACGCGGCAGCTCTATCTTCTCCAAATTGCTGCAAGCCGCACATGATGGCAAGCCTTCCTTCCCCTTCACGACGGGTAAAAATAAGTACGACTTCATCGATGTCGACGAACTTGCACGGCAAATAAGCGCAGCGGTCTCTCAACAAGAGGTAACCGGCATTATCAACTGCTGCACCGGGAACCCCATATCTTTGGCTGAGCGTGTCGAGCAATATATCAAAGACAATAATCTCAACATCACACTGGATTATGGAGTGTTCCCCGATCGTCCCTACGATTCTCCTGGCGTATGGGGTGATGCCACCAAGATTCACGAGATTCTTGCGGCACGATAAATCAACCAATATATGGATTGGGGCGGGCTCCATTGCGATGGAACCCGCCCCAATCCATATCTGCCATCAGCAACCACTCATTGGGCTATTTCTCAACCTTTTGGAACATCCGCGATACATATGCCACTGTTGCATTAGTCACGCGCAAGAGCACCCAAGACAAGACCACGATGATGAGCATATCCGCCGCAAATAGCAGATAAGCATTGGACATACCCAGACTGCTGGGATTGACAATGGTGTAGACCTGCATAATGACCTGATGATGAACCAAGAAAATCGCATAGGAATACTTCGATAGTGAGCCTATAACCACTCGAATGGGCTGATGGTCAAACCACTGCGAGATCCACACCAGGAACAGGAAGAAGACCACACCCACCAATGTGACCGCCACATTTCCCTTCAAGATATCAGCGAACTGCTGTACCGCGAGAAGTACCACTGCAGCCGCGCCCACTACATGAGGCACTTTCTTGATAAAGCGGACAAAATACATGCCGAAAGCAAGTTCAGGCAACCGGGTGGTCAGCAATATATCAGATGGCATGCCGTGCAAGTTCGGACGCAATACGACTGTCAGCATATACAACACGGCGATGATAATGCCAGTGATCCAGGGATGATGCTTTACTCCATACCTCAACAGAGGAAATACAGCATAGAACAGTAGAATAAAACCCAGAAACCATTCACCAAGCGTATAAAATGTCGGTATTCCGGCATTAGACAGGTATCCATCCATTCCAATCACAGAGAGCAGCACACTGTATTTTGGGGCTTGTGCCGCGACGATGCCGCCTTGGCGCAAGAACAAATACACATTAGCTATGATGAAAGCAATCCAGAACATTGGAAAGATTGACTTGCATCGTTTCCAATAGAACTCCTTCAGATCCAGCTTCTCTGCATCCTCATGCGAATACATCAATGCAGCGCCAGAAATAATGAGGAACTGGGAGACACCGAGCGAACCGATGTAAATGCCGAACGGAGAGTTCGCAAAAATCGGGTGTTCCACTAGATATGGATTATTGAAATGCGTGATGACAATCAGTATCGCAGACAGTCCGCGCACCCAGTCCAGGTAGAACAGCCTCGGCTTGCGTTTCGTGACATTATCCGCCATGTTACTCATCCTCATTTATACCCAATTGTTTGCGATGCAACTTCACCAGTGCCGGTCCTATCACCGGAACCTTTTTGATAATATTTCTTATCACTCGCAGTAATGTGTTACGGAATCGCTTGCCCTCAGCAATGGCGACGCAGGTCTGCTGCAAGTCCTCACGAATCCATGGCACGGTAATGACCTTCACCACTTCTCGCAGCTCGTATGACAGATTCGTGATCTCGATACGCGCATAACGATCAGAGAAAATATACGCCGGATAATATCCATTGGCCTGCGGTACATACCCATAAGCACGCTCGATGAAATGCAACAACGTGCCATCTACCTTGTTAGGCTCCGGCGGGAAGTCCTCATATTTCCATCCATGATCCAGCAAGCCACGAAATGCCTCCGGGCGGAACCAGAACATGGTACCCATCGGAGCCACCGGCTCCTTGTTGGCATTCAGTGGAACATGCATGTTCAGCGTTTGTTCTAGGAAGTCCTTAGTCCCGGGAAAATTCGGCCCCCACGGGAACGTGTATCCCGGGAAATAGCTGGCATGGTTCGGCGGAGTCGGCATGGCGATGCCGAGACGCGGATTCTTCTCGAACAAATCGATAACGTTGGAGACATACTCCTTGCTAGCAAGGATATTCTCATAACATTTATACGCGAACCCGTCACCGATGCTCTGAGGAGACAGCTGCGTGACCTTCTTGTCATGGGCGAAGCAGACGTAATCATATTGGAACAGGTCCTCCCCGCAACCAACCAGCAAGGAGCTGACGTCACGGCCTCTGTTCTCAATCACCCTGACATCGAAGCGATACGGGAACTGCTTGCAGTATTCACGCACGATTTCTGCATTCGCCTCGGATCCAACCGTGATGATGATGTCACAGCCTTCGGGCATCGACTGGATATAGCGGAACGTAGACTCCAGTAGATCCATGTAATAGACATGAATAGCGAGCGCTATTTTCTTGCCTTCCGGCAGAGGAACGCTCAGCGACTGCGGCAGCACATAATCAAGGTGCAGGTTCTTCATCAAATCGGCGACGTTCATCGTACGAAGCGCGTTCTGCCAGATCAGGTCCACATCATAGTCGGTATGGTCCCGCAGATATTCATATAGGTCCAGTGCGGCGTTGCCCACGGACTGAGTCATCACATCACGATACCCGTGGAAGAACGAGCGGCGTTTGAAAATCGGGCAACGCTTCTCTGCGACCAAACGTTTCGCAGCATAGGTGATGGGGCCGTATGTGAACCCCTCCAGATCGGAGGTATCGACATACACGTCCCATTTGAACCCCTTATCGGCAAAACGCTTGGTGAACAGGGATTCGTGCAGACCCACAGAATCGTAATAATCGTTGATGGGAGGAATGCTGTCCCAGTAATCTCTGAACGCCTGGCTTGTGTGCAAGCTTTTGCGATAGGCGTGGAAATGTGACTGAATATGTTCCGGCAGATAGGGATACGGGCTGCGTCCAAAAGGATCGTGCTCAACACGATGGAATTTGGTGATACCCCAGAAATCCAAATCCCGCTTGCTCATCGCCTCGAACATTTCGGAGAACGGATACACCGGCCCCATAATGGTGGCGTTGAATAGTACAATCTCATCGAACTGTTCCAGCTTGTGCCAGCCGTAACTGTCCAAAGCGGTTTTGTATGCCCATACATCAAAACCCTTGTTCTCTCGCACAATCAGCTTGCTGGTGTACCGCAGCAGTTTCTCGCGCCCTGCATCATTCAACTTTCCATTGCATACAATGGTCAGGTCGGAGAAGTGTGGCATGAAACCATCAAGCAGCTTCAGCACATAGTCGTCCACGACCCCTTGAGCGTCGTAAAAGAAGAAAATTCCCAGACGATTGATAGGCGTATCAGACGTAAGAATCATGGATTGCTCTATTCCTCTTCTAAGTGAAGTAAACAGACACGAGAATATCATATGGGCCCGTTATCATTACTGGCATCCGTCCCTCAGCCAGTATGATGAATATTGATTAGCTGTACCGTATCTGGATACTGGAGGAATGATGGGCAGAATAGCGCTATGCGGGGTCTTCGATATTCCCAACTACGGAGACCACCTCTTTCCCCTGGTATTGCGCAAGGAGCTCTCACGCCGAGGATACACCGGTAACGTGGTGTTGTTCTCACCGTTCCAAACTGAGGAAAGCTTCGTGGAGAACTCCAACGTCCACTCGCTTGACGATCTCGAACGTATGCATATGGAAGAACCATTTTCCGCCATCGTTGTGGGCGGGGGGGAGATCATCCACTGGCATCGCTTTGGGCAAAAACGCACCTTCAGCAGTACCGACTTTGAGGCTTATCCTATGGATAAGGTCTGGCTTGTCCCTTGCTTCATGAAGATGAAATACAATGTTCCATTGCTGTGGAATGCGCCCGGCATTCCTTTTGACTTTGAAGCGGATAAGACTCTCGCCCACTACCTGTTCAGCAATATAGATTATTTGAGCGTGCGCAATGATTTTTCCAAGCAGGTGCTGATCGACTGCGGCATATCGGATACGACCATTCAGCGTGTGCCCGATACTGGTTTCTCACTGAGGAATGTCGCAGCCGATCAGGAGCTTCGGGATGCGTGCAACCGTGTGTTCCCCGAACTACAACATTATGCGGTGTTCCACTGCAACCGTTTCATCCCGGAACCCGAAATCGACAATGTTGTGGCTACGCTCAGGGAGTTGCATGACGATGGCTATGAAATCGTGCTGTTGCCACTGGCCTATACACATGGCGATGAGGATATCCTCCGCACCATCCACGATATCTGCCCATTCCCCTGTCTCATCCCTCAACACCCGCTTTCCTTGCTGGAAATCATCGGCATTCTGTCAAGCTGCGAAATCTATGTAGGCACCAGTCTGCATGGATCCGTAACTGCATCCGTATTTGGACGTAAAACGGTGAGTTTCGATTACCAGCAGACCAAGAAGACTCAAGACCTGTATCACCAACTTGGACGTGACGCTTTCTATGTCACTGATGGTAATAAGCTCGCAGGAACCGTATCGGACGCTTTAAAGACACAGCAACCAGTCGATTTCTCCGATATTCAGCAACAGCTCAATCACCATTTCGACAAACTGTTCACACTGATTACACAAGGGAACATCATCACTCCGAACCCTTCTTCGCAGGCTGCACAATTCTCGGATCTGGTGCAGAAATGCTTTGACGCAGAATATCGATCCGTCGGGTTGGTACAACGAATCGACGAGCTGAACATCGCATTGAAGAGAAACGAGGAATTCGTGAATTACTTCAAACCGCGAGCTGAGTATTTCGAGAGTGAGCTGAACAAACAGCTAAGCCGAGTATATGAGCTTGAGGAACTTCAACAGCACCCGATGAAAATAATATTGCAGAACATCAAAGATAAGTGAGGAATGCCAAATGACAGCATCGATCAGCATGGATACAACGGCTCCACGCGTAAACCGAAATGCCGCTGGCCCCTTGGCAGGTTATTCATTGCGAGGATTTCTGCAATTTATCACGCACAATACCGGACAATTAGTTGTCGCTGCGCTATTCCTTCTATTGGCATTTGGGCAGAAGTTATTCAGCAATACCTTTTCCATTGACACCCAGGGTATCATTCAAAATAATGATGCACTATACAGGTCGTGGTTTGAGCTTGAACGCTTCGGCTTGGTATTGTTCAAGAAACTGACCGGTACCTACCTCTATAACAATGCGCTAGCCTCGTTCACCATGGTGGTATTCTTCGGCATGTCTGCCGTAGTATGGGCATATTTCCTATGCTCAGCTTCTCGCGACACAAAGCTGCAACCAGCATTCTTCATGATTCCTTATGTTGTCTCACCTATTTTCGCCGAAATGTTAGGATTTCTGTTACAGGGCCCGGAAATCTCCATCGCGGCTGTACTGACTGCAATCTCTTTAATGATGTGGGCCAACGCGGCAACCAACCGCAGTATAAAACGTCGTATTCCGTTAGTCATAGCTGCCATTGTGTGCGCTACGATTTCATTTACAATGTATCTTGCCATGGTCACGATTTTCATTACTGGCACTGCCATGCTCTATGTATTGCGATTTGGCAGTCGCGCTCAGTGGGACGAACAGAAAAAATCTTCTTGGATATTTTTGATAGGCAGCATCCTCGTCTTCGGTGCGTCATATCTTGCGTATAGGTTGCTCAATGCAGTTGCTATGCATCTTGCCGGCGTAACAACCAATGCCTATATATCCGACCAATCACGCTGGGGTAAAGATTCGTTGGGCACAATAATCCGCAATATCGTCTACCATGCGCAGGAGTTGTATTCTGGATCCGGCATCTTTTACAGCGTATTGTTCCCTGTCATTGCAATTATCTTCGCGGTTGGAGCAATAATATGCGCGATTCGCAAACGCATTACTGTTCTTGCGGTATTGGTATCTATACTGCTACTGCTAGCTCCGATGATTATGTCCATTGTGTTTGGCGCCGCTCCATCCGTACGCACAGAAATGACTTATCCACTAGCTTTCTCATTTATTACGGCGGTTTCGTTCTCCATTATCACTTGTATTATTCAAAGGAATGCAAAGTCTATTGTCAAAATTATTCCTTGGATCTTAATTATCGCTATCGGTTGGAATCAGGCGCTGATAACGAGCAGAATTTTTTACACGGAAAATATTGTCTTCAACCAAGATGTGCTTACGGCACAAGCAATAAAGTCTCGTATAGATAAATTAGGACTCGGAGAACGTCCTGATGAGCCACTTGTATTCGTGGGAAATCACGTTGCCAAATGTAATCCAGATTGTTATTCGGCTAATCAGCTTGGCCTTACTGGCCGTTCTATGTTGGAAATCGGTTTCTCCACTGAGCATGGGACCGGCATAAAGAAACAATTCATGGCCGATATACTCGGAGTTTATTACAACAGCGCAACATCTCAGCAAATAGAACAGAGCGAAAGGCTAGCTGAATCGATGCCCCATTGGCCAGATCCTGGAAGCGTGGCAGAAAAAGATGGCATCGTCATCGTCAATTTCTGAGAGTCTTCGCCAGTTTGTGTGGTGAGGGATTGGGCCCTGGTGTCGTTGCCGGGGTTTCCTGTATGCGGGTATGAAAGGGGCGTTCTCCTGTTAGGTTTATTTCCACCAAGACACAAAACCGAAAATACAGAGGAACGCCTGGATAAGGGGCTGCGGACATTGATAACGTCCGAATTCTTGCGCACTTTCGGACGTTATCTGCGCTCATGGTTGTACCAGTGGATGTAATCGTCGATCAGGACGAGCACCTCGTCGCGGGTGCGCTCCTCCCAACGCTCGGGATAGACGGATTCCGTCTTCATACGTCCGAAGAACCCCTCCGCGGCGGCGTTGTCAGGCGAACAGCCCTTCGCGCTCATCGACCGCGTCAGCCCGTACCGTTCCATGAGATCCAGCCATCCGGGCCACCGGCAGTGGCGGCCGCGGTCGGAATGCACCAAGGGTTTCGCCCCCTCCGGCAGTGTTTCCGCGGCCTTGACGAGCATCCCGTTGGCGAGCTCCGCGTTGGGGCTGAAACCGGCCGTGTACGCGACGATCTTGCCGTCGTGGCAGTCGATCATCGGCGAGAGGTACACCTTCCCGTCCCTGGCCTTGATCTCGGTGATGTCCGTGAGCCACTTCTCGTTCGGCCGTTCGGCCATGAAGTCGCGGTTGACGAGGTTGCCGGGTGCGGGCGTGGTCTCGCCCTCGTAGGAGCTGTATCTGCGTCGTTTGGGCACGTGCGCCGTCAGACCGTCCTCCTTCATGATTCTGCGGATCACCTTCTCCTGTTTATGTTCAATAGGATTTTGAGGTTTTAGTCACTTACTTTTTTCGGGTCTGGGCATGGAGCATGCCGACCACCCGCGGGCCTTATCTTGAAGGTGCTTCGTTATCGTTCAAGGAGGCCGGAAAGGGGGTTAAGTAAAGAATAGTGTGTCTTAAAT
>CWGX01000007.1_pt1 | contig 9270 bp, 9 predicted proteins | sample 682481 | NCBI WGS metagenome assembly CWGX01 (sample SAMEA3735743, study PRJEB9488) | human gut metagenome | biome: ENVO:mammalia-associated habitat; material: ENVO:feces | place: Malawi | collected 2009-02-27 | reverse complement strand
CGTGTTCTTCAGCTTCATCGGCTTCGACGCGGTGTCGTCGTCGGCCGAGGAGACCGTCAACCCGAACAGGACGCTGCCGCGTGGCATCCTGTATTCGCTGGTCATCTCCACGATCCTGTACATCGTGATGACGCTCATCATGACCGGTGTGGTGCCGTATGAGCAGTTCGCGCAGTTCATCGACGCGCCGGTGGCCGGCGTGATCCTGAAGACCGGCATGAACTGGCTGGCGGTGATCGTCAACCTCGGCGCGCTGATCGGCATGACCACGGTGATGCTGGTGCAGCTGTACGGCCAGTCGCGCATCTGCTACGCGATGAGCCGTGACGGCCTGTTCCCGAAGTTCTTCGGCGACGTGCATGACAAGTACCGCACCCCGTTCAAGGGGACGTGGTTCTTCGGACTGTTGACCGCGTTCGCGGGCGGCTTCATCAACATCAACGTGCTGTTCGAGCTGGTGAACATCGGTACGCTGTCCGCGTTCATCATTGTGTCGGCCGGCGTGATGTGGATGCGCAGGACCCAGCCGGACGCGCATCGCGGGTTCCGCGCTCCGGGCGTGCCGTTCACACCGATTCTGGCAATCGCATTCTGCATGGTGCTGATCGCCGGTCTCAATTGGGAGACCTGGGTGCGGTTCGCGGTCTGGTTCGGCCTGGGACTGATCGTCTACTTCGCCTACAGCCGCAAGCGCTCCAAGCTGAACGCATCCGACGCGGAATAACGTGCTCCCGCTGGCAGGGGCTGTCGCGAAGCAACTGGGGGTGGTCTTCACGGCCAGTAGTGCATCAGACCACCCTCAGTCTCGCTGCGCGCGACAGCTCCCGCCAGCGGGAGCATGTTCGGCGACTGAGGAGCAACGCAGGCGACGACCCCGTACCCCGGCATAAAACAACGCGCGCGGCACCAAGGCGCACCGAAGGAAGCGGTATAAAAGTACCGCGACTGAGGAGCAACGCAGGCGACGCGCCGTTGTTTCGTGCCGGGCGTTACCACTCGTGACGCTGGTATGCGATCCTTGTCGTATCGGTGGGCCGGTCAAGCAGCTGTATCAGGCCGCAGCGGGCGAATCCGCTGGTTTCGAGGACGTGCTGCATGGCCTTGTTGTTGGGGTGGGTGTCGGCGCGGACGTTGCCGTAATGCTTGAGGGCCCAGGCGATGCAGTCGCGGGCGGCATGCTTGACGAGGCCGGAGGACGCGATGCGGTGGATGGTGACGTAGGAATCGTCGTCGAGCCAGGCGCCGTCGATGTGATGGTAGGTGGGGTCTTCGCCGGGGCATAGCGCGAATTGCGCGAGGATGCGCTCGTGTCCGCCCACTTCGTCGACGAGCAGCATGGCGCGTCGCTGCGCGATGTCGTCGCGTACGACGTCGTCTTTGGGGAAGGTGTCGCCCCATTGGGTGGGGTTGCCGTTGCGTGCCATCAGCTCGCGGGCGCGCGCGTAGTTCTTCTGCATGTGCGGGTAGTCGCGCATGGTCGCGTGTCGGAATCGCCGCTGGGAAGCACTGTCAGTCACCGGTCACCTCATGTTCGTGTGTTGGACAACTGGCCGTAAGGCTATCATGGGCACTCGTCCGATTGGAGTGCATGTGCCGTTTACCGGGAGTCGTTATGATGAGGGCGGATGACATTCATCGAAGGAGAGCAAGCGATGAGTACGTATACGGTCTCGCTGGAACCGGCGTCGGAGGATGACCTTGCGCTGTTCGCGCAGTGGTGGAACAACTGCAAGATTGCGGACGGATGCCGCAAGGAGGTGGATCCGCTGCCGGTGGAGGACAACATCGAGCGTTTCCGCATCTGGTGCCATGAGGAGTCGGATTCCGGTTTCGGGTATGCGATTCGCAATCAGGAGGGGCTGTGCGTCGGCTGCATCAGCGCCTGGGGTATTGCCGATCCCGAGCGTGACGCGACGCTGTCGATCATGGTTGGACCGTACTATCAGGGGCATGGGTATGGCAGCCAGGCGCTGACGATCGCGCTGCACCGGCTGCATGACATGCGAGTGGCCACGATCACGGTGCGTGTGGCGGCTCATAACCTTCGCGCCCGTCACATGTTCGCGGAACGTGGCTTCCGGGAGATCGACCGAATGCAGCATGCGATCGAGCGCGACGGCAAGCCGTTGGACATCATCGTGATGCGGGCGAGCGCCGAGGATGCAGTGAAGACGCTGTGGCAGGATAATCCGTATGATGATTCGGTCCAGCTGATTCCGCGGCGCAACATCTTCCGCGTGGAATAGTCGACGCATGAGGTAGTGACGAAACAACGATGAGGGCGGCACCGGTCCGATACCGATGCCGCCCTCATCCCATAACCCGGGCCAATGCCGGGAATACGGCTGTGTCGGCCAGTCCCAGTCTCAGACGACCTTGCGCTCGAACGGGTCGGAGCTGATGCCCTTGGCGAGGATGTCCTTGCACCACTCCTTGGCGGTGAACAGGCTGTGGTCACGGTAGTTGCCGCAGCTTTCGATGGTCGTGGCGGGAACGTCGTCCCACGTGGCCTTATATGCGATGAATTCCAGCGATTCCTTGAGGGCGCGGGCCACATCCTCGGTGGAGTGCGTGCCCCAGGTCAGCAGGTGGAAGCCGGTGCGGCAGCCGAACGGAGAGCAGTCGATGTAGCCGGGGATGCGTTCGCGCAGCAGCACGGCGATGGTGTGCTCGATGGTGTGCAGGCCTGCGGTCGGAATCGCGTTCTCGTTGGGCTGTACCAGACGCAGGTCATAGTTGGAGATCACGTCGCCGTTGGGGCCGGTCTCTGTGTCGATGTAACGCACGTACGGCGCCTTGACCTTCGTGTGATCCAGCTGGAAACTTTCGACAATCGGCTTTTCTTCTGCCATCGCAGACTCCTTTTGCTCGATATGACGCCGGCGCGTACGACCGTTAGCCGGCATTCCATCGACCATTGTCTCACTATCGCGCGCGTCTCGCCGCATTCTTGGCTATAGGCGTTCCTCATATACGGCATATACGGCACGAGGCGAGTCCGGTGCGCTGTAACGGCGCTGTCAATCGTCGAAGCCGGCGATGGCCTCCATGAATCGCTTGCCGTATTTGGCCAGCTTGCTGTCACCCACGCCGTTGACGGCGAGGAACTGCGCGTCGGTGATGGGGCGGAGACGGGCCATGTCTCGCAGCGTGCGATCGTTGAACACCATGTATGGGGGTAGGCTGTTCTCGCGGGCGATGGACAGACGCAGTTCGCGCAGTTTCTGGAACAACGTCTCGTTCTCGTCGTCGGGGGCGTACGAGCCCAATGCCGGGCCGTCCGACGCCGCGGATTTCGAACTGGAATCGGTCCGTGACGTCACGCCCGTTCCGGCGCCGGCGGCCTTGCGCTCGACCCGTTTGATCTCATATCGGAATTCGGGCGCGACCGTTTCCGCCGCGCGCTGCCCGAAGCCGACGATCGGCAGCCGCCCTTCGGCGATGGAGAGGAATCCGTCGGTGGCCATCTGGCTGAGCACGTCGCGGATTCGGGCTTCGGGCGCATCGTGCAGACGACCGTAGCTCGGGCACCTGTCAAGATGCCGCGCGATGAGGTCCTTTGCCTTGGAGCCGCGCAATATCGCCACGATTTTCCCCGAGCCGAGGCCTTGGCGCACGGGGCCGCACGTCGGTCGCCCCTGATCGTCGTAATCGTACATGGCATCGTGCACGCATCGGCTGATTGACCGCGCGATGTCGGTCACGTCAAGGGTTTCGAACGTGCTGTCGCAATTCGTGCAACCGCCCGTGCATGTGCCGGTTCTTGACGTGTTCTCGCCGAAGTAGCGGGTCATGTAGACGTGCAGGCAGTCGGTGGTACGGCAGTAGCCGATCATGCCGTCCAGCAGACGGCGCTTGCTCATGCGCACGGTCTCGCGCTCTTCCGGGGTCAGTCGTTCGTTGTCGTTATCCATGTCGAGCAGGCGCCGACGGGTGACGATGTCGGATTCGTTCCACAGCAGTGTGCATCGGCTCGGCTCCCCGTCTCGGCCGGCGCGACCGGCTTCCTGATAGTATGCCTCGATGCTTTCCGGCATGTTGTGGTGGATGACGTAGCGGACGTTCGACTTGTCGATGCCCATGCCGAACGCATTGGTGGCGACGACTACCGGCACGGCGTCGGTGACGAAGTCGCGTTGCGCCTGGTTGCGTACGTTGGCCGGCATTCCGCCGTGGTAGGCGACCGCGACGGGGCCATCGCGCATGACGGAATCTGCCGCACTGCCGCCCGCCGCTCCGCGCAACGCCGGCACGGTGTGGTTGAGGGCCGCGGCGAGTGCCTCCGTCTCCTTGCGCGTGGCGCAGTAGACGATGCCGGATTCGTCCGGATGCTCGGCTACGTATCGTGCGACCCATGCCGCCTTGTATTTGGTCTCGATCTTGAGCACATCGAAGTACAGGTTCTCCCGGTCGAATCCGGTGACGGTGACTTGCGGGGCGTTGAGCCCCAGGATACCGATGATGTCGCGGCGGACGCGCTCGGTGGCGGTGGCGGTGAACGCGGCTACGGTCGGCCGGGCCGGCAGGCCGGCGATGAACTCGCCGATGCCGAGGTACGACGAACGGAAATCCTGTCCCCATTGCGACACGCAGTGGGCTTCGTCGACGGCCACCAGCGAGATCGGCACGCGTGTGGCGAAGTTGCGGAACCGTTCGGTTTCCAGTCGTTCGGGGGCCACATACAGCAGTTTGATGTCGCCTTGCGCGGCCTGCGCCAGCACCATGGCCTGCTCGTCGCCGCCCTGGGTGGTGTTGACGTATGCGGCCGGGATGCCGGCGTCGTTGAGCGCGTCTACCTGGTCGCGCATCAGGGAGATCAGCGGGGAGATGACGATGGTGACGCCGGGCAGCAACGTGGCCGGAATCTGGTAGCACACGGATTTTCCAGCGCCAGTCGGCATCACGCCGAGCACGTCGCGCCCGGCGAGGATCGCGTCGACGAGCCCTGACTGCCCCGGTCGGAACGAGTCATAGCCGAAATACCGTTTGAGCGCCCCCAGCGCCGCCACCTGATCTGTCATGCCTCCCAACATTACCGCATTCCGGCCACCGCTCCTTCGAGTACAGCGTCGGGGCTGCCTCTCTCCCCTTCTCTTTCCTTCTCCGTCGTCCCAAAAGCGTCGTTAAGTGCGCGCCGAAACGACAAGTGCGCGCACTTATGGACGCAAACCGGGCCTTGCATGCATGCCCGTCGGCGTGCCGCCGAATCAGATGGCGGCGAAGGCCTGCTCCAGGTCGGCGATCAGGTCGTCGGCGCCTTCGATGCCGACGGACAGGCGCACCAGGTTCGCGGGCACCTCCAGCGTGGTGCCGGCCACTGAGGCGTGGGTCATCGCGCCCGGGTGCTCGATCAGGCTCTCCACTCCGCCCAGTGACTCGGCGAGCGTGAAGATCTGCGTGGCGCCGGCGAACCGCTTGGCCGCCTCGAAACCGGCCGCGAGCTGCACGGAAACCATGCCGCCGAAACCGCCGTGCATCTGACGGGCGGCAATCTCGTGACCCGGGTGGGATTCCAGTCCCGGGTACCACACGCGCTCCACTTCCGGACGGGTTTCCAGCCATTGCGCGATCTTCAGCGCGTTTTCGCTGTGGCGCTGCACTCGCACGGCCAGGGTCTTCAGGCCGCGGATGTCCAGCCACGAGTCGAACGGAGATGGCACCGCGCCGGCGGCGTTCTGCAGGAACGCGACCGCGTCGCGGGTTTCTTCGTCGTTGAGCACGATCGCGCCGCCGACCACATCGGAATGCCCGCCGATGTACTTGGTGGTCGAATACACGACCGCGTCGGCACCGTCGTCGAGCGGATGCTGCAGCACCGGGGAAGCGAACGTGTTGTCCACCACGACCTTGGTGCCGTGCCGATGCGCGACGTCGGCGGTCGCAGCGATGTCGGTGATGTTGAGCAGCGGGTTGGAGGGCGTCTCCACCCAGATGTACCGGTATTGCTTGGCTTCAAGCGCGGCGGCGACGGCGGCCGTGTCGGGGATGTCGACCACGTCGAGCCCGATGCCCCACGGCACGAACACCTTGGCGAGCAGACGGTAGGTGCCGCCGTACACGTCGTTGCCGAGCAGGATGTTGTCGCCCGGCTTCAGCGTGGCCCGCAGCAGCACGTCAATCGCGGCAAGTCCGGAAGAGAAGCTCAGCGCGTATTTCGCGCCTTCGACGGCGGCGAGCTGCGCGTCGAAGCTGTTTCGCGTGGGGTTGACGGACCGGCTGTAATCGTAGCCGTTACGCAGTCCGCCCACACCGTCCTGCTTGAACGTGGAGGTCATGTAGATCGGCGTGATGACGGCGCCGGTGGTCGGGTCGGGCTCCTGCCCGGCGTGGATGGCACGGGTGGCGAGCGTGGTGTTGGCGAGGGCTGCGGCGTTGGTGGAGATGGTGATGGTCATGATGGTTGTTTCCTTATATTGCAGTTTGCTGTATTGATTCGATATTGAAATATTGAAGTTCGGGTTCGCGGACGCGGTTCAGAAGGGGCTTTGGCCGGGCCTTACAGGTACTGTTCGGCAAGTGATGGCCTGGAGGTCCGCTCGACGATGTCGCCATAGCCGTTCTCGCGCATCCAGTCGTCGTTGAAGATCTTTTCCAGATAGCTGCGGCCGGAGTCCGGCAGCAGCACGACGACTACATGATTGCTGTCCAGATCGTGCTCACGCGCGTATTTCAGGGCGCTGACGACGGCCATGCCGGACGAGCCGCCGACGAGCAGTCCTTCCTCCGCGGCCAGGCGACGTGTCATCTCGAACGCCTCGCGATCGGTGACCTGCACGATATCGTCGGTGATGTTCCGGTCGAACGCCTTCGGGTAGAAGTCCTCCCCCACGCCTTCGATGTCGTATTGGTGCACGTCGCTCGGGTCGGAGTAGATGGAGCCTTCCGGATCGGAGCCCACGACCGTGACCGCGCCGTCAGAAACCTCCTTGAGGTATTTGCCGGTGCCTGAGATCGTGCCGCCGGTGCCGATGCCGGCCACGAAATGCGTGACCTTGTGGTCGGTGGCTTCCCAGATCTCGGGGCCGGTGGTGTAGTAGTGGCTCAACGGTCCGTTGGGGTTGTCGTACTGGTTCGGGCGGAATCCGCCGGGAATCGTGTTGGCAAGGCGCTCGGCGACCTGATAGTAGGAGCGCGGGTCGTCGGGGCCCGCATCGGTGGGGGTGACGACGACTTCGGCGCCGTATGCGCGCAGCACGGCACGCTTGGATTCGGAGACTTTGTCTGGCAGCGTGAAGATCGTACGGTAGCCGCGCTGCTGTGCGACGAGCGCGAGCCCGACGCCGGTGTTGCCGGAGGTCGGTTCGACTATCACACCGCCGGGCTTGAGTTGTCCGGAGCGCTCCGCGGCGTCGATGATGCGCTCCGCGATGCGGTCCTTGGAAGATCCTCCGGGATTGAAGTATTCCACTTTGACGGCGATGGTCGCCTTGACGCCGTCGGTGACGTGATGAAGCTTGACGAGTGGCGTGTCGCCGATGAGTTCGGAGAGATTGTTGTGGATGGTCATCGTGGATCCCGTTTCCTTCTGCGTTTCGATTGGTGCTTTTTCGGTTTCGTATACCGGGCGGATGGGTTGATCGCAGTTGAAACAGGTTGGTGATGGCTTTCGATGATGTCCGGACTTTGCCGTTTCGCTGTATGACCAGCGAACGCATATACGTATGATGCGTTATGTCAATCGAGGAATCATCAGGAATGAACCGTATTTCAAGTTATGCGTCGTCAACCGTTCGCCCGCAGGCGTCGGTCAGCGACAACAACATGAAAGATACGTCATGCCTGACATAGTATCAGCATCTCAGAAAGACACGCGACAGCGCATCCACATGTGATATCAGATGACTGCCGTCATTGCGCTAGCCCATAAATTGCATAGCGGCGTGAGTGGACCCATCGAATGTCATTTCGACGAATCCACTCACGTACCGGCTAGTCTTTCACCTGTTCGTACACTTGCGCAGGTGTCAGCTCTGATGGAAGCTCATCCCCCGAATCTACGTTGACTCGCTCAAATACCGGCTGCCATGCATCAGAAGCGTTACCATGTTGAGACCGCAAAACGTTCCACGATTGTTGCGTATCGTCGGTCACTCGGTATACGCCGGCAGTCGCACCGGTCACATAGTACTGAGATGACTGTTCTCCAGGCAAATCGGTCGGCGTAAGAAACAACATGACCACGTCACCGGTCTGCAGCAGAGTCTCCGCGCTCCCCTGCTCCGCGGAACCAGTCTGACGTACAATAATGCTGCCACTGTTGACGGTTCCCTTAAGCGTCTGCGAGACCTTCACGTCAAGTAACGTGAAATCAGTAATATCATCAATATCCCGAATCACGGAAGTTCTCGATATTTCTCCGGTAATAATCAGGGGACTATCGTCCTCAAGTTCTACCATGGATTCATAAATGCGTACCCGCGACTGAGAAGCATCCGGCTTGGGAACATTAGATTGTGCCACTGTCTGACCGCAACCCGCGCACGTAAACATCAACACTACCAACCCCATAAGGGTCGTTAGCCATCTAATCCTTGAAATCTTCTTCATCGTGTCACCTCAATATCTACTGTTAATACCTTTGATATCATCTGACGTGAGATATCTGACACCATTGTTGTAAGCGTCAGATGCACTCTTGTACATCACTGTATTGATCGTAGAATGCCCCAATCCCCAACAATGAGAAAACTCATGAAGCCAAAGCACTCTCATGCGGGCAACCGGGTAAGATGACTTCATATAATAGGTATTTACACGCGAAACCGCGTCTTTAGTATACCCGGACGCTAAAAATGTATAGGCCGATTGTCCTTCCCACCCATTCTTGCCGAAATTCTGAGAAGTTGCCTGCCAAACCATCCGCGTTCCGGTCGAGAATCCAACTTTCGTTGCTGAATTAATATTGGAGACAGCCTGCTTGGCCGAAGTCAAGTAATTGCCTTTCACCGTGGCCATAAGCATTACAACCTGGTTCTTATTGAGCCAATGACTCTTGCTATAAGAATAGGCACTCGCGACTGGCACCATGCTCATCAAAAATAAGAATGACAATAGCGTTGATACTAAACTTATTGGCCACTTCCTGCAGCGTTGCAGCTTAGACATCTTCGCACCTTTCTGATAAGAACGGAAAGTTACAGAGACAGGATTTATATCCGTGAAGTAGCAACACAGCAACCTATGCTGTTATTAATTTATAATACTCGATTTATAAGAAGAAAGCAAAAACATACACAAGAAGGGCCCCCGGGGGTTGTTGGCCTCGTCCGG
>CWGX01000029.1_pt1 | contig 9798 bp, 10 predicted proteins | sample 682481 | NCBI WGS metagenome assembly CWGX01 (sample SAMEA3735743, study PRJEB9488) | human gut metagenome | biome: ENVO:mammalia-associated habitat; material: ENVO:feces | place: Malawi | collected 2009-02-27 | reverse complement strand
GCGGGCGAACTCGGTGCCGTTGTCGTGCGTGACGCTGAGCCTGGCGGCCGCCGGCAGCGGGGCGAACATCGCCAGCTGCGCCCCGACGCTCCGCTCGGCGGTCTTGTCGGGGATAACGCGGGCCATGAGGAAGCGGGTCCTCCTTTCGTTTCGACCTCGGTGTGCAGGTTGCATCCCATGCCGATGACGCTGTCGGCCTCCCAATGGCCGAACCCGCTGCGGTCGTCCGCCTCCGGCGGACGCTCGGCGATGGAGACCCTTCCGGGGATAGGGAACCTCGACACCCGACGGCCCGCATGCTTGCGCCGCCGCCGGTGGCCGCGCGGCAGGCATCGGGCCCAGCGTTCGCGGCGCGGCTTGCTGGAACAGATCCATCGGTAGACGGTCTCCGGGCACACGCGCATGGCATCGTCGCCGGGGAACAGGACGCGCAGCCTGCCGCTGACGGGCGGCGGCGACCAGCCGCAGCCCAGCTTCTCCGCCACCCACGCCCACAGCCGGTCATGCGACAGGCGATGCGGCTTGCGCGCTTTGGCGCGCCTCCGGGCGGCCTTGCGCCGGGCCGGCCCGGCGATGTAATGGCGGCTCGTCCAAGGCCCGGTCTTGAGCCGCTTGGGCCGATAGGGACGGCAGGATTCGCTCTTGTCGGACGGGAACCACGTGTTGCGTTTGATCTCACGGCTGACGGTGGACGGGCTGCGCCCGATCATCGCGCCGATCGCCCGTATGCCGGCCCCGTTGCCGATCTCGATCTGGATGACCTGGCGTTCCTCTTCCGACAGGCGCGAATATACTTCCCCCATAGGTGCAACATCCCTTCCGGACTGGTTTTCTAGACAATCCCCAATCTAACGGGGTGTTGCACTTTCATTTAGACAACGGACCCTATAATCAGCTATTCACATCGCCGTAAACTGTATTGCACGGTCACTCAGCACACCCTGTTCGCCATTTCGATCATCTCTGATGGCGAAGTAATAGCTGTTGTCATCATTCGTGAACGCCAAAAACTCAGGCTTTTCGGCATCTTTATCAGTCTGCGCACGCAACGTGACGAAAATACGATACTCACCGTTATTAAACATGTCCAGAGGGATTGAATATTTCACTGTATGGTGGCCAGGTTCGATTGGCATGCCCTTGCACTCTGTCTGTGTATCGACGTCATAGACTTGTCCACTTCTACGAGAATCCTGCAAAATAATTCCTAGATAAGCGGGAATGTCCTCGTTAAACTCATACTCAACAGAGAATTCAAGGGGCTTCTTGCCATCGACAATCTTAGGCCCTTCACTAGTCACGTTAAGAACCGGAACGCGAGAATTCAACCCATGGGGGTATATGTATTTTTTTTGCCCCTTGGTCTTGAAGAAATCATTGTTTTGGGCGTTTTCGAGACTATACCGGTCTGCCACGTTGCGAGGATCGCCAGAGCACACGATCTCTCCATTGCTAATCAGTATGGCCTTGTTGCAATACCTTTTCATCGAATCCATACTGTGCGTGACCAGAATGACCGTTTTTGTTGGATCTTCCTTCACGCTCTTGAAAAAGGCATCACACTTCTTCTGGAACGCAGCATCACCAACCGCCAGTACCTCATCGAGCACCAGTATGTCTCCCTGAGCCTTAATGGCTACCGAGAATGCAAGCCTTACCTGCATACCACTGGAGTAGTTCTTCAGCTTCTGATCCATGAACTCGCCAAGCTCAGCGAACTCAACGATATCGTCATACATCGCGTCGATTTCTGGACGGCTGAAACCCAGCAATGCACCGTTCAGATACACATTTTCGCGACCAGTCAACTCAGGATTGAACCCGACGCCAAGTTCGATGAACGGTACCAACTTGCCACGAACATCCACAGTTCCCTGTTCAGGCACATAAATCTGGGAGATGATCTTCAACAGAGTAGATTTACCGGAACCATTACGACCGACGATGCCGAAGAAGTCGCCTCGCTGAACATCGAACGTAATATCCCGCAGTACGTGCTGCTCAGTGTATCCTTTAATGCCCTTCGTCCAATTCAAGAACGCCATCTTCAAGCCACTCGCTTGTTCAGTCGGCAATCGAAACACCTTGGCCACATGATTGACGCTAAGAACGACGGAACTCTGATCTTCCACACTCACCCCATACTCACTGCTCATCGTTTACAGCACCTCCGCGAACTTAGCATTGTACTTGCGGAATATGCGCACACCTACTACCACAATTAACAGGGTCAGCATATATGGAACAAACGGCAACCACCTACTATCGAGATACGTCCATACTGTTGGTATGTACTCCGGAGATAGCAGGTTATGCCGAATATCCATGATGACCTGCGTACTGGGATTCAGCATGAGGAACTTGGAAGCCCATGCGAAATCCGGTGCTCGCTGAGCAATCACACTGATTGGATAGATGATTGGTGTGGCATAGAACATAGCCTGCATCAGTACATCCCAGATATGCGCCACATCACGAAAGTAAACATACAACGTGCTTAATATCAGCGATATTCCTAAAGCCAGCAAATACAACTGCAACACATTGAACGGTACCAGCAGAATACGCCATGTATAGTGTGCGTGGGCAAAGAAGCCGAAGCATACGACCACAACCATGTTGATGCCCAGAGAAATCATGGATCCCATGGTGTTGGAAGCAACGATAATGTAGTTAGGGAAATGAACCTTGCGTAATAGATCTCCACGATCGACAATGCCACGCATACCAACGGTGGTGGCCTCCGTGAAAAAAGACCACAAGCAGGTACCGCACAATAAGGAGATCGGGAATGTTGGCGTGCCGTCAGAGAATTTCAGGAACCGAACAAACACCACATACATCACGGCAAATAGCATGAGCGGTTTCAGCACCGACCATGCCATGCCCAAAAACGAGCCTTGGTATCGGAGCTGGAAATCAGTTTTCACCAGCTCTTTGAACACCACCAATGAATAGCGGTATTTATCTCTCGCCCGCTGCACAAGTTTCCTCATAAACATCCAATTCTAGCAAGGGGTGTATCAACGCCAGCCTTGGCTAGCGCAAACACCCATCTTATGCTCTTGTCCAGTTTTAATAGCTGCTCCAGAAATCCGAAGCTCTGCCACCTGTTCCGCGCAATATGTCCATCCTTGTGAAGAACTCATTCTTATTAAGGCATTAGAACGCTAACATAGTACTCACTGACGGCTACCATATACACTATGACCCAAGAAGTGTTTACTCCAAAAAACATCATCGTGACCGGCGGCTGCGGCTTCATCGGTTCTAATTTCGTCCATTATGTATACAACAACCACCCTGGCGTGCACATCACAGTGTTGGACGCATTGACATACGCGGGCAATCTTGACAACATCAAGCCATTGCTCGGCGACCACGTTGATTTTGTGCATGGCAACATCTGCGACGCTGAACTGCTGGACAAGCTGGTACCCGGACATGATGCCATCGTGCATTACGCCGCCGAGTCGCATAACGACAACTCAATTGCCAACCCGGAGCCGTTCTTAAAGACCAATGTGGAGGGTACGTTCCGCCTTCTAGAAGCGGCACGCAAATACGATGTGCGCTATCACCACGTCAGCACCGATGAGGTCTACGGTGACCTGGCTCTTGACGACCCTCATAAATTCACCGAGGAAACGCCTTACCATCCTTCCAGCCCGTACTCTTCCACAAAGGCCAGTTCGGATTTGCTGGTCCGCGCATGGCACCGTACCTTCGGTGTGCGCATGACCATCTCCAACTGCTCCAACAACTACGGTCCGTACCAGCACGTGGAAAAGTTCATCCCGCGACAAATCACTAATATCTTGGAAGGTATTCGTCCTAAGCTGTATGGCGACGGTCTGAACGTCCGTGACTGGATTCACACCGATGATCACTCATCCGCCGTGTGGGCCATCCTCACCAAGGGTGTATTGGGAGAAACCTATCTTATCGGCGCCAATGGCGAGCGGAACAATATCACCGTGTTGAAGGACATTCTTGAAGTCATGGGCAAGGCCCCCGATGATTTCGACCACGTCAAAGATCGTCCCGGACATGATCGTCGCTATGCAATCGACTCCACCAAGCTTCAGACCGAGCTTAAGTGGAAGCCGCGCCATACAGATTTCCAGAGTGGTTTGGAACACACCATTAAGTGGTATACCGACAATCGTGATTGGTGGGAACCCGTCAAAGCCGCAACGGAAGCGAAGTACAAGCAGCAGGGTCAGTGAACTTATACTTGCACCGCTTGGGAAACGTATTGAAACTGATAAGAAAGACGGAATAAATGTCATTGGAATTTGAAAAGGAACTCAAGGTCACCACGACCAATATTCCTGGTCTGCTGGTATTTGACCTGCCGGTTCACGGAGACAACCGTGGCTGGTTCAAGGAAAACTGGCAGCGAGCAAAGATGACAGCTCTGGGACTTCCTGACTTCGGTCCTGTGCAGAACAACATCAGTTTCAATGCCAAAAAAGGTGTGACACGCGGTATTCATGCTGAACCGTGGGACAAATTTATCTCCATTGCGACCGGTGAAATTTTCGGTGCTTGGGTAGACCTGCGTCCTGGCGACAGCTTCGGCCAGGTTTTCACCACCCGCTTGGATCCCAGCAAGGCAATATATGTGCCGCGCGGAGTCGGCAATAGCTTCCAAGCGCTGCAGGACGGTACCGCTTACACCTATCTAGTCAACGCCCATTGGAGCCTTGAGCAGAAGAAGACCTACACGTTCGTCAATCTCGCGGATCCGGAGCTCAACATTCAGTGGCCCATTCCGCTGGAGGATTCCGAGCGCTCGGAGGCGGACCTGCATCATCCAATGCTGAAAGACGCCAAACCAATGGCACCTAAGCGCACCATGGTGTTCGGTAGCAACGGCAAACTGGGACGTGCAATCCGCCGCTATGCCGAAAGCCATGACCTGCGCGGATTCGAATATCACGACACCGATACGTTCGATATCGCCGATGCCGAGGCCTACGCTGCCATTGATTGGGATTTGTACGGCACCATCATCAATGCCGCAGCATTCACAGCTGTCGATGAGGCGGAAACGACGGAGGGTCGGAAGAATGCGTGGAGAACTAATGTCCAAGGAGTAAAGAACCTCGCCCGCATCGCTGCCGAACATCGCATCACGCTAGTGCATATCTCCAGTGATTACGTGTTCGATGGCACCAAGGAACTGCATACCGAGGATGAGGAATTCGCTCCACTTAGTGTATATGGACAGACCAAGGCTGCGGGCGACGCTCTCGTGGAGAACGTGCCTCAGCACTATCTGCTTCGTTCCAGCTGGGTGATTGGAGAGGGACGCAACTTCGTGACCCGTATGCTGGGGTTGGCTCAGAACAATGCCCACGCTGAAGCACCTTCCGATCAGTTTGGCCGTCTGACCTTTACTGATGACATGGCGAAAGCTATCTTCCACCTGCTTGACAGCAACACCTCCTACGGTACATACAACATGACCGGTTCCGGACGCATCGCGAGCTGGTATGACATCGCACGACTCGTCTTCCAAACCGCTGGAGTCGATCCCGATACCATCACCGCTAACTCCGTAGCTGAGTATGCTCGTGAACACCATGCTGCCATGCGCCCGCAGAATTGCTCACTGGATCTCAGCAAACTGGAAGCTACTGGATACCATCCACAGAATTGGGAGCAGTCTCTCACAACTTATCTGGCAAAGGAGCTTGAGCAGCGATGAAAGGTATTATTCTAGCTGGTGGATCCGGCACACGGCTATATCCTCTTACTACGGTTACCTCCAAGCAGTTATTGCCGGTGTACGACAAGCCGATGATTTACTATCCGCTTAGCGTGCTGATGATGGCGGGCATTCGCGATATCCTCATCATTTCCACACCCAAGGATTTGCCTAACTTTGAGCGTCTCCTAGGAGATGGTTCACAGTATGGCGTGAACTTCAGTTACAAGGTTCAGCCGTCCCCAGACGGTCTCGCTCAAGCCTTCATCATCGGCGAAGAGTTCATTGCGGGTGAGCCGTGTGCTCTTGTTCTGGGAGATAATATCTTCTACGGCAATGGTTTGGGAAAGACGTTGCGCCGAGCGGCATCTGTGAAGCATGGCGCAACGGTATTCGGCTACTACGTGGATGACCCAGAACGCTATGGCGTGGTGGAATTCGACAAAAATCACAAGGCGATTTCCATTGTCGAAAAGCCTGAGCATCCTGCTAGTAATTATGCTGTGACAGGACTCTACTTCTATGACGAACGCGTTACCGAATTCGCCAAACAAGTTCGCCCTTCCGCCCGAGGTGAATTGGAAATCACCGATCTCAACCAGATGTATTTGGACGATGATTCATTGACGGTACAGACGTTGGGCCGTGGTTATGCCTGGCTGGATACCGGAACCATGGACAGCCTGTACGAGGCCGGGGAGTTTGTACGCACCGTACAGCGTGCACAGGGCCTTCCTATCGCCGTAGCCGAGGAAATCGCCTATGAAAATGGCTGGATCACTCGTGACCAGTTGCTTGAGGCCGCCGAGAAGTATGGCAAATCTCCATATGGCCAGCACCTGAAGAGCGTGGCAGAAGACCGGATCATCAGTCGACCGTCTGATGATCCACAACAGGCCTGATTGCGTTCTTCACAACAATTGAATTTTAGTGAGGCTTCTGATGTTTTTGTGGGTTAGATTGCGGGTTGTGGCAGTCGTATGTCGAGTCCGCTGCATCTGGGCATGACCAGGGCGATGAGGTTGGTGACGCGGCGGAAGCCGTAGGCCATGCGGACGGTGACCTTGATCCTGTTGTTGAACGCCCCGAGCCTGGCGTTGGAGTAGCCCAGTTCGATGGTGCGTGGGATGTCGGGGCGGCGCCGTCTGATCTTCCTGGCGAGTTCGACGATCTCGGGGATGCGCAAATGGGACGCCCAGAACACCCGGCGGTTCAGTTCCGTCGTGGCTTGGTCGATCGGGCGCTTGAACAGGGTGCGCAGCAGTTCCTTGAGCCGTCAGGCGCGGTAGAGCTGGCCCCTCGGGCCGGTGTTCCTGATGGCGTCGAGCGTTGCGGACTGTCGGTCCGTCAGGCCGCCGGGGTTCTTCAATACGGCGTACCCGTCGCCGCGCATGCGCCTGGCCGACTCCCCGTCGCCGCCGCGCCGCGCCTGGTCCCACAGGCGTTTCCTGACCTTCCATAAGGCAAGCATCCCCGCAAACCGACTTGGCCATGCGGGATTACGCGCTCGCCATTTATGACAAACAAACCAAGATCTCGCGCTCAAACATTACGACAAACGTCGAGCTATCCACCGCTCGAGCAATAGGTAATATAATGATGCGCAAGCTTAACAATTAGAATAGCCTAAAGCCAAAGGAGACGGATTATGTTCGGCAAAGTTCGTAAGACAAGAAGCGACTGCACTGTCGGCACGTATGAAAAGAAGCACGATCTTCCAACCGGCACCATTCGGAATAAGGACGGACGAAAGGCACGCAAGGACAAGACGCTTGCAATGCTTCGCAAAGAAAATGGGAAAGAATATCGCTGATAAATCGGTCGCTGGTCAACAATGCGCCTCTTTAAAGGCACGGGCGCAGTAAAACTGCACAACGATGTTTCAAGCATACTTGTTCCTCCCAATCAGGGAGTTCAAAAGAAGTCACCAGCTCGTACTGTGGACGCCAACTCGCAGAAACGCACCACAATCGAGCAACTGAGGTGCGACTGATATGGCCTGTTTTTTTGATGCTCCTATACATTGTCAAATGTGTTGGAGCATCAAAAAACAAGCCACTTCAGACGTTATCTCAGAATCAGCAAGACAAGTCGGATTCCAGCTCGGCACAAACCGCCGTCGCCGACCCGACCCAAGGCGATTGGACTGAGGCATATTCCTCGCCCACTGATCTGGATGGCGAGCTGGATCAGGCGTGGCTGAAATGTGCGCCGCAAAACAATCCCGCCCCTAATGCATTCGCGTGGAAACGCTCCACCAATCACAGCAAAGTATGGCTGCATGCCTCCAAGGGGCAAATGGATGGCGCAACACAGCGTTCGTGCATGGCCGATGAACTCGACATCCCAGACACCACTAAGCTCACCGATTCCTGGACAAAGACGTCAGTAGGCGATTACGACCGGATTCAGCGGCAAAGCAGCAACACCATCGACATCGTCTGGCAATACAGCGACAAGGTCACGGCATCACTCAGCGCGCCAACCGACTCCTACCGCGTCACGTTGCCCTATTCCTGGCATAACGAAGTCAGCACCTCTGTAGACGACAGCACGATTACCGTCACAGACAAGGATCGTCCAAACTACTCGCTGTGCACGTTCAAAGTCTCCAGCGACACCAATGCGGGAGATATCGGTAACAGTCTTATCGAGCGATATCAGATCGGCGATACGCCCGTGCAACTGTGGGCCACACGATGGGCATTCGTCACCGTCACCGCTCCCTCCTCTATATCTGCCGAAGACGCAGAGGACGTCACCGAGCTGCAAACCGGAGACACCGTTGATTACGAATCGCTGATCAGCCAGATTCAGTCCGGTGACTATTCCGGATTGTTCACCACCGACGAGTTCCTCAAGGCGCATATCACGGTCAGTAGCCTTTCGTGATTCACTCACAATTGAACGATGATTCCGGCAAACAATATCAAGAAACATGTCATACTGGATATGTCCACATAGAATAATCGAAAAAGGAAACACCGAACCTTGCCAAACTCCGATCCCCTCATCTCCATCATCGTGCCGGTGTACAATGCCGAGGACTACCTGCGTTACTGCATTGATTCGATTCTGCAGCAGTCATACACGAACCTTGAGGTGATTCTGGTGGACGATGGGGCCAAGGACTCCAGCCCCGCAATCTGCGATGAGTACGCTGCGCAGGATAGCCGCATCACTGTGATTCATCAGGAGAACGGCGGCATTGCCAAAGCCCAGAACGCTGGATTAGACGCCGCACGTGGCGAATACATCGCGTTTGCCGACAATGACGACATCCTCGACCGCTGCAATATTGAATATCTGCTGCACGCATTGCAAAACTCCGGAGCGGATATGAGCAAGGCGCGTTGGCGTCAGTTCGGAGTCTCCCAGTTGGACGAAGTGGCTCAGGAAGCTCAAATCGGCGCCGAAGCTCCCGGCACAATCACCGTGTTCGAGCACCCACTCGCCGCATACCAGACCGTGTTCTGCAAAAGCCTGCGCCTGATCGGAGATAAACTCGGCCGCAATACCGAAGCCCGCTATTTCAACGAGGCAAACTGGTGCCGGCTGTACAAGCGCGAGCTGTGGGATGGGATTCGATTCCCAGAGGGCATGTATGCGCAGGACGTGATGGTGGCTGGCGACCTGTACACTCGTATGCGCAAGGTGGCCGATCTCAACGTAAATCTCTACAATTGGCTGCAATCTGCCGGCTCAGTGACGCACAAGGAACGTAGCTTCAGCTTCTACCACGACAACTTTGCCGCAGGAGCCGCGAACTTCCGCCTGTGCTTGGAACAGGGAGTGCGCCCGGGCCGTAGCTACTACACGCTCGTCGGAGCCTTCCACGAGGAAACCACCGCCCCAGACTTCCGCGAACCTGCAAGCCAACAACAGCATGAGAAGGACAAGGCTGAACTCAATGAACTCATCAACAAGCTCAGCCCCGCACAACGCATTCGCTGTGCCGCAACCCGGCAGATTCGCCTTCTCGAAAAATATGTCTACGACGCCAAGATTAAAAATATGAAATAGGAAAGCGATCTCTTTGAGTGCGCACATGCGGGTTAAGTAAAGAAAAGTGTGTCTATTCC
>CWGX01000038.1_pt2 | contig 9814 bp, 7 predicted proteins | sample 682481 | NCBI WGS metagenome assembly CWGX01 (sample SAMEA3735743, study PRJEB9488) | human gut metagenome | biome: ENVO:mammalia-associated habitat; material: ENVO:feces | place: Malawi | collected 2009-02-27 | reverse complement strand
GTGAACCGGCCGCCCGGCTCCGCCCACGGCACTCGGGCGGCCACCACGCCATGCTCCGCGCACGCCACGCGCGGCGCCAGGCCCATGAGCTCGACCCCATAGCAGCCGAAGTCCTGGTGGCGCCATCGCCGTTCGCTGCCACCCCTCCCATATAACAGGCCCGTCCGCTATGAACCGCAAGATGCGGTCCACAGCGGACGGGCCTGTTCGTTCATATGGTCGGCGGTCATGGACATGCTCCATGCCTACTCCGGCAACGAGGCCGGAACCGGCGGTACCGCCACGACACGGCAACTCGACCGGTATAGGGACGGTCCATAACAAGTTCATACGGTTCATCGCACATTGAACATCAGTTGAACGACGAATGATATTTGATGCGCGCACCATGAACAGTGCCTGAATCAGCCATCGTCTCCGAAAAGCGGCGGATAGCCTTGTAAAGGCCATGATGCGTAGGCGCATTGCAACGGCACATTCGCATCGTCGTTGAAATAGGAGAGTGATAGGGAGAGCCTGGTCATGCATATAGGAAAGATACGCAATATCATCAAACCAGCGGTGGCGTGCATAGCGCTTGCCGTGTTCGCCGCGCCGGGTACGGTAGTCTCCGCCGCGGTGCTTGAACGTGAAGGTGCCCCATTGGATGTGGTGGCCGATTGGAAATTCCAGCAGGCGCATTCCACCGGTTCCATCGACGGTGGTGACCTGGTCATCAAGGATATGTCGGGCAACGGCAACGATCTGCATATGCAGACCTACGGGAAAAATGATTACAAGCTCAGCGACTATGTCAACTGGTCGTCGAATTCGATGAACGGTGACGGTGGTGGAAGCCTGAAGCTCAACGGCGACAGCGATCTGGCGCATAAGAAGGATCATCCCGAGCAGCGAGATCCCAAGGGCGCGGATTTCATCACCGCGAGCGGCGCTCCCATCAACAAAGAGCAGTTTGCCAACGGATACACCATGGAGTTCGTGTACTACCTTCCCGATGACTTCAACGCCGGCACCGATTCGTGGATGGGTCTTGCGGCCAGGCAATCCACAAACAGCAACATGGATGAACACGAGATGGGGTCGATGAGCCTGTCGGTCTCCAACTGCAAGGAAACCCAGTTCAAGGCCGCCAACAAGGACAATGAGTCGACCATGAACACCGATGATCCCAACAACGGCGTCACCAGCTGGGGTGTCACCATGGATCACGGTGGCGTTTGGTATCACATCGCCGTCGTATCCGATGGCACGAACGTGGTGACATACACCAACGGTGCCAAAGCATTCCGCAATATCAACAAGAACGGCAATGGCCTGTATGCCGATCCGACCGATGGTCGCTTCCGCATCGGCTCGTCGTATTACAACGACACTTTCGACACCAGCCAATACAACAAGGACGACTTTGACAAGTTCCTGCGTGGCAACCTGCAGGAGGTGAGATTCTCCCGCGGTGCGCTGGCACAGGGCAACTGGATCGTGCCCAACCCGACCGAGTATCTCAAGGATTACGGTACCAACGATCGTTTCGTGCTGGACAACCCCAGCGTACATACGATGGCTTTCTTGCCGGACACGCAGAATGCCATCCGTTGGGTGCCCACGGTGATGGACCGAGCCATCGACCAGTTCGATTCGGAAGATTCCAGTCTTAATCTGACCAACATCGTGTCCCTCGGTGACGTGGTGGATAACTGGGACAGTGACGCGCAATGGCAGGCATCGTCCAAGGTGTTCGGGCGTATGCAGAAAGTGGGCGTCCCCTTCCTGGAGCAGCCGGGCAATCATGATTACAATGGAGGCAGGCATGGCTACGGAGTGCCCAGCTTGCGCAAGGCGGACAATTACCTGAAACACTTCGGACCCGACTCCGATTTCGGCAAGTATCAGAAAGAACACGGTTTTGCATACTCGCCCGATGGCCTGTCCTCATACCATCTGGTAGACAACGGCTCCTACAAGTATCTGGTGATGAACATCGACATGGGCGCGGTGGTCAGCAACTCGTCCTCGGCAAGCAATGACGATATGCGATGGTTCGAGCAGGTGCTCAAAGACCACCCGAACAACCCGACTGTGGTGGTGAGCCACGATATCTTCAAGTGCTCCGATTCACGTCCGAATGAAATCTCCCTCGATGACGATTCCGGATACAACGGTGAAGCCGGTGACGATGAAGGTGCCGGCTCGAAAATCTGGAACATCGTGAAACGGTACAACCAGGTATTCATGATGTACTCCGGTCACAATCACGGATCCGGACAAATGACCCTGACCAATGACGCCGGCAATCCGGTGCTGGGGCTGTTGTCCGACTATCAGTTCGCGTATAACGGCGGCAATGCGTTCTTCCAGTACGTCGGCATGGATGAAGCGAACAACAAGATCACCATGCGTACGTATTCGCCATACTCGGCATCGCTGCCCGCGGCCGAGCGTTCGTTCTTCGATGTCAACTCCCTGACCGGTGTCGGCAACACCTATGACGGATCGTTCGATTTCGCCAAACGATTCGCCGGTTACGAACATTCCTCCGGTTATGACACGCAGCAGTCGGTGATCTCCTTGGTGCGCGGCATTGGTGTGTTGAATGGTCAGACGCCGGCGAGCGAAGTACGGCAACTATATACTGCCCTGGCCGCATTGCCGGATAATGTGAAAGCGCAATTCGGTGATCCGTCGGATAGTGGCTCTCTGGCAGGCAGACTCGCCGCCGCATACAATGCCGCGTTCCCCAAGCCGGAACAGCCCGACACCAAGCCCGGTGTCGGCAATCAGACTGGAAGCCAAGGCGGGCATCAGGGTGGACAGTCCGGAAGCCAACAAGGGCAGAAAGGCGATGGACACGGCAAGGGGCAATCGAATGCCGGCCCGGAGGCAATGGCCTCCACGGGTGCCGATGTGGCCCCGATCGTCGTTATCGCGATGATGACGATCGTGTTGGCCGGCGTGCTTGCGCTCGTGAAGCGTGAGCATCACCTTTCGCACTAACCGATTACCGGTGTGCAACCTGTCGACGAGCGAGCAGCCAATAGCTGGGCCTGATATAGAACCCGCGGTACTGGTTGCTCGCTTGTCGAATCAAAGTCACGCCGATGCTTTTCTACGTTTCCGGTACGTTCATCATGATGACGGTCATCCTTTTCCTGACCGGTCCCATCAAGTACGGTCAGGAAGAGCGGCAAGCCAACGAGGCCGGAACCGGCGGTGTGTCACCTGCCGGCCAGGAGCCTCCATCAACTAGTATCAACTAATATCGGCTAGTATCCGATATGAAGCCGTGGCCTCATTGCCAATCGCCAAGGGAGGTAACCGTGCGCGCGCGACGTGACTTCGCATGGCCGAAACTATTGACCGTGGACGGACGCGGCATCGCCTTCGGCGGCGACTACAATCCCGACCAATGGCCGGAGGACGTCTGGGATGACGACATCCGCCTGATGGGTCAAGCCGGCGTCAACACCGTGGCCCTTGCCATCTTCAGCTGGGATCGTCTCCAACCCACCGAAGACCATTGGGATTTCGACTGGCTCGATCGCATCATCGACAAGCTTGGCCAGGCCGGCATCGCGGTCGATCTGGCATCCGCGACGGCGACCGCGCCCCTGTGGCTCTACGAGAACCATCCCGAAGTCCTTCCGCGAGACAAGTACGGTCATCCGGTCAACGCCGGTTCCCGCCAGTCCTGGAGCCCGACCAGCCCGGTGTTCAAGGAATACGCGCTAACCCTATGCCGCAAACTCGCCGAACGCTACGGCGCCAACCCATATGTGACGGCATGGCATATGGGAAACGAGTATGGGTGGAACAATCGCGACGACTACTCCGACAATGCGCTCGAAGCCTTCCGCGCATGGTGCCGCCGCAAGTACGGCACCATCGACGCACTCAACCAAGCGTGGGGCACCACGTTCTGGGGACAGGAGATGACCGGTTTCGACGAAGTGCTCATCCCGCGGTTCATGGGTGCCGATTCCATGGTCAACCCCGGCCAGAAGCTTGATTTTGAACGGTTCGGCAATGACATGCTGCTCGACTTCTACAAAGCCGAACGTGACGCGATCGCCGAAATCTGCCCCGACAGACCCTTCACCACGAACTTCATGATCTCCACCGACCAGTGCTGTATGGACTACGCCGCGTGGGCGGAGGAAGTGGACTTCGTATCGAACGACCACTACTTCCACGAAGGCGAATCCCATCTCGACGAGCTGGCCTGCTCCGACGCGCTCGTGGATTCGCTGGCGCTCGGCAAACCGTGGTACGTCATGGAACATTCCACCTCAGCGGTGCAGTGGAAACCGCTGAACACCCGCAAATGTAAAGGGGAGACGGTGCGCGACTCCCTGGCCCACGTGGCCATGGGCGCAGACGCCATCAACTTCTTCCAGTGGCGCGCATCCGCGTTCGGCGCCGAAGCGTTCCATTCCGCCATGGTCCCGCACGCCGGCGAGGACACGAAACTGTTCCGTCAGGTGTGCGAATTGGGCGCGACGTTGCGGGCGCTCGCCGACGCCGGTGTTCAAGGCAGCGGATTGGCGGCATCGGACACGGCGATCCTCTTCAGCGCCGAATCGGAGTGGGCCACCCGATCCGAGACATTGCCGAGCATGAAACTCAGCCATTGGCATGATGTGCGTGACTGGTACCGTGCGTTCCTGAACGCTGGTGCACGCGCCGACATCGTGCCGCTCGCCTACGACTGGAGTTCCTATAAGACCATCGTGCTGCCGACCGTACTGATACTGAGCGACGCCGATACGCGGCGGTTGGCCGGTTTCGTACAGGCCGGAGGCCGTGTGGTGGTCGATTACGCGACCGGTCTGCTCGACGAGCGCTTCCACACGTGGCTCGGCGGGTATCCCGGTGCGGGCGATGGGCTGTTGCGCTCGATGCTGGGCGTTCGTGGTGAGGAATTCAACATTCTCGGTGCTGGGGCGGAAGGCGAGCCGAACGAGATTCGGCTGACGGGCACCGGGGATTCATCCACGATGGACGGTGCCGTGACCCGCCTGTGGCAGAACGACGTGACCGTCGCCGGACCGCATGTGCAGGTGCTTGCCACATATGCCGGCGAAGAAGCGGATGAGTGGGAGCTTGATGGCACGGCCGCGCTCACCCGCAACGCATACGGCGCGGGGGAGGCGTATTTCCTCGGCTGTGATCTGGGCGTGAGCGACCTGACGCGATTCGTGAGCGGCTGGCTTGCCGTGCAGCCGCAATCCTCCCGTCAGTCGCAGGTTAGCAGTCAGTCGCAGGCCTTCCGTCAGCTGCAAGTCATCGGCGTGACCCCTGACGTTCTGCACACCGTGCGTCAATCCGATGACGCCATATTCGACTTCTATCTGACACGTGGCAGATCGGATGTCGAACTGCGCGACATCGCCGGGGAGCCGATCGTCCTGTTCCGGGCGGAACGGGGCAGTGGCGGCGGCACGTATACGGTGCGTCGCAATGGCGTTCTCGTGACGAAGCGCCCGAACCCGTCGGTGTAGTCAATAAAAATAAGCTTCGCGATGCGCTTTGCCTGATCAGTCACCAGCGCGTTCATCAGGTAGATGATCAGCACCTTAATGCCGCGTTCTCCGTGGTGCTGATAGCAGCGAGGTGGTGACGTTTTCTTGGACTCGTTGAGGCCCAAGGAGGCGATCGGGACCGCCCACCATCCGAAACCATCGTCGGCGTCGCTTCAGCGGGGCATGCCGACGGTTCGCGTTTTCCGGCAAAAGGTCGGCCGGCGCTTTCCTCATTGAAGTTCGACGGGTCATGGTCCCGCCGTGAGGGTTGGACCGGTAATCGGGTGATGACGAACGTCCCGACGGGACGGCGGCCGTGTCATCAAAGCGACCGCACGAACTCTCCGCCCGGAAGCGGACGGCGCTGATTTTGGAGGACCCATCGGCCGTGGCATTCCCGGGCCCGGAACATGCCATGGGGTTTGCGGACCCCGGGCGACGCCGCATGGCCTTCCCGTTCCCGCGCCACGGGCGGCAGCATGGTTCATGGCGCCGACGGTGGATCCGTCCGCACGCGGAGCGCTTCCATGCCTCGCTGACGTATGGTGGCGATCCCCCACGGAGAGGAGTATTGTTTCATTTGTAGATAACATTGTTACACAGTAGGAGAACATTGATATGCAATCTGGACGTTCGTTGATTCCCACCCCCATGCCGGTCCGGAGACACGCACGGTCCGGGAACAGGGGGCTGGCCCTCACCGCCCTGTGTCTGGCGGTGCTGCTGGTCGTGATGGACAATACCATCGTCAACGTCGCGATTCCCACGATGAGCGACGCGTTGAACGCCTCGTCCACGGACCTGCAATGGGTGGTGGACGCCTACACGCTGTCCTTCGCGGCGCTGCTCCTGCCCGCCGGCAAACTCAGCGACCGATGGGGAAGAAGACGGATGCTGCTCGTCGGATTGGCGGGATTCGCCGTGGTCTCCGCAGCCACGGCCTTCTCCTGGGCCCTGTGGCAGCTGGTGACGCTGCGCGTGGTGTTGGGGGTCTGCGCCGCGCTGATCTATCCGGCGACGCTGTCGTCAATCATCGTCATCTTCGAAGGCTCCAGGTACCGTAGTCTGGCCGTTGGCCTGTGGGCGGCGACATCAGGGGTCGGCATCGCCCTGGGCCCGATCATCGGCGGCGTCCTGCTGGAGCACTATGCGTGGAATTCCATTTTCTGGGTGTGCTCCGTCATCGGCGTGGTGGCGCTGGCCTGCATCGCGGTGGTGGTGCCCGAGGTACGGGCGTACCGTTCCGAGAGGTTCGATTTCCCCGGCACCGTGTTATCGGTGGCCGGCGTGGGCCTGCTGGTGTGGGCGATCATCGAACGCCCGACTTACGGCTGGCTCTCCTGGCAGGTCATAGGCGGCATCTGCGCGGCCCTGATCATACTTGCGGTGTTCGCGGCGGTCGAGGGGCATACGCACGCCCCGCTCATCGATGTCGGTCTGTTCCGAAGGGCCACGTTCACGAGCAGCACCTGCGCGATCTGCGTCGCGTTCTTCTGCCTGTTCGGCTTCATCTTCATCACCACCCAATGGTTCCAGGCATTGCGTGGATACACCGCATTGCAGACGGCGGTCGCGACGCTGCCCTTCGCGGTGGTCATGGCGGCGGTCGCCCCGCTCGCCACGCAATTGGCGAAACGTTTCGGATACCGGTCGGTCGTCTCGACGGGACTGCTGTTCCTGTCGGCGAGCATGTTCGTGGTCACGCGTGTCGACGCCCATTGCAGCTACTGGTTCGTGGTCGTACCCACCATGGCCCTGATGGCGGCCGGCATCGCCCTGATCCAAGGGCCCGCCACGGACGCCCTGATGAGCACCGTTCCGGAAAGCTCGACCGGCGCCGCATCGGCCGTCAACGACACGATCCGTGAGATCGGCGGCACGCTGGGCGTCGCCGTCATGGGGTCCGCGATCTCCTCCGTCTACCCCGACGAGCTCTCGGACTCGTTGTCCAGACTGCAGATCCCGTCTTCCATCGCGAAAGCCGCGGAGGATTCGGTGATGGCCGCGAAATCGATCCTTCCGCACCTGCCGGCAGGCATCCGACAGACCGTGGAGCAGTCCGTCTCGGCCAGTTTCATGAGCGCCACGCATGCGGCATGCTGGATTGCCTGCGCCCTCGTATTGGCGTTCGCGCTGCTCTGCTGGATCACACTTCCCAAACACGATTCAGGCAATCTCCCCCAATAGAAAGGAACATCCATCATGAAAGACGACGGACGGATCCCACGGATCAAGGACACGGATATGACGGACCGTTTCCTGACGGCCGGCGCGATAGCGGAGGACACACGCAACCCCATCGGTGACATCGCGGCATGCTTCCCCGGTCACGGCAGCCAGAGCGTCGGCATGTTCCACGCCCGCGCCGGCCAGCGTTCTCCGACATGTCTTGGCTCGGTGGCAATCTCAATGCGGTGGGACTAGCCATCACACCCATCGAGGCGCGGTCCAAGAGCGTGGCTGGGCCTTCGACCCCACTCATCATGGGACGGTGCAGGGGCCTACGGGCCGGATGGCGTTTTTCATCCGTAACGGCGGGATGATGCGGAGAAGCATATGAGGACTATTCGGAAAACGACAAAAAGCCAGCGGACGCCCACCACCGAGATCAGGGGCCTCATACTCGACGCCTCGAAACGAATCATCGAAGAGGACGGCTATGACGCCTTCACCATCCGGCTTCTCTCGGAAAAGGCGGATGTGTCCCCCGCGAGCATCTACCGGCATATCGGCGACAAGCAGGCCGTCATCGACGCTCTCATCGACGACAGTTTCCAGACGTTACGGGAGAAGCTCCTGCGCGTCACCACCGAGGATCCCCTGCAAAGACTCTACGATGCGGGAGTCGTATACCGCGGGCACGCCAAGGCGTCGCCCGGCATCTACGCCCTGTTGTGGCGATGGCATGCGGGCGAGGCTTCGGAGGCATGCCTCGCCGCCATGACCGAGCTGGTGCGCTACGGGCAGGCCGCGGGAAAGATCCGGAGGGATGACCCGCACCTCATCGCATGGTCCATATGGTCCGCCGTGCACGGATTCGTCCAATTCGAGACACGACCCGAACATGATACGCCCGTCGACGATGACGATGCGGCCTATTCCTTTCTGCTCCGGCTGCTCATTCGAGGGGTCCGCGCCCCTCAGACGGTCTCCGAGGGAACGGCGACCATCGCGGATACCAGCCGATCGTAGAATCGCCATTGGCCGCACAACGCCACATCCCGTCTCACAGCGGCGAACGTTCCATCCGCCTTCAGGCTCACGGATACCTTACGGAAGTCCCCCGTCCCGTCTAATGCGGACAACGCCTTCGAGGCGGCCTCCTTCGCGCAGAAGGCCGCCCTACGTTCCACCGAGGAGGCCATACGCAATGATGCGAGCTCTTCGGAAGAGAACACGAACCGCATGATCCCGTCGGACAATCCGTCCGAATCGTCCACGTCCACTCCCACGGCACGGATTCTTTCCGCCGACGCCACGGCGGCGACGCACAGCGACGGACAATGCGACAGCGATCTCACGATGCCGGACTGTTTGTGTTCAATAAGAAATTAGTGTTTTAGTCACGAAATTTTTCCGGGTTTAGGCAAAGAGCATGCCGACCACCCACAGGCCTTAACTGGATGGTGCTTCATATCTCCACCAGAAAGGGCCGGAAAGGCAAATGACCGGCATGCCCCGGATACAGTCTATCCGCCGTATGAGAAGGAACGGCGAATCCATAGCGGCGATAGCGCGCAAGCAGCACGTGAGCGAGCCCACCGTGCGCAAGTACCTCAGGATGGACGACCTGTCCGAGAAACCGCCCGTCAGGAGGACGCGCGGGTCGGTGATCGACCCGTACCTTCCCCTGGTCGAGCGATGGCTGGCCGAGGACCGCGCCAGCTGGCGCAAGCAGCGGCACGCCGCGACCAGGATATGGGAGCGTCTGCGCGACGAGCACGGCGCCGAGGTGTCGCTGTCGACCGTGACCCGGGCCGTGGCCAGGCTCAGGCGCGAGTCGGCCGTGGGGCCGGGCGGCGCGTTCATGGACCTGGTGTGGCATCCGGGCGAGGCGCAGGCCGATTTCGGCGAGGTCGACGTGCTTTACAGGGGCGCGGTCCAGCGCATGCGCCATTTCGTGCTGGACTTCCCGTACTCGAACATCGGCCTGGCCCAGCTCATGCCCGGCGAGAACGCGGAATGCACGTGCCGGGCGCTGCTGGACCTGTTCGAATGGCTCGGCGGCGTGCCCGAACGCATCGTGTTCGACAACGCCGCGGGCGTGGGACGCAGGACCGGCGGGGACGGCGTCCGCT
>CWGX01000033.1_pt2 | contig 10822 bp, 8 predicted proteins | sample 682481 | NCBI WGS metagenome assembly CWGX01 (sample SAMEA3735743, study PRJEB9488) | human gut metagenome | biome: ENVO:mammalia-associated habitat; material: ENVO:feces | place: Malawi | collected 2009-02-27 | reverse complement strand
GGCCCGGCGCGGCAACGACAAGACGGCCACCGAGGCGATGCGCGGCGTCAAATACGCCGTGCTCAAGAACCCCGGAGACCTGACCGAACGGCAATCCGGAGCGATGGAGACGCTCGGGGACACGGATCCCGGGGCCGGCTCTACCGGTCATGGCAGTTGAAGGAACTCCCCAGGACGCTCCCGCACCAACCCGTCGGACAAGCCGAAGCCGAATCGAAACGATGGATCTTCCGGGCCTCCCACAGCCGCATCCCCGAGATCGTCGAACTATGCAGGAAGAGTCACAGACGCAAGGACGACATCCTCAAAACCATCAGACTCGGCCACTCCAACGCCAGGCTCGAGGCATTCAACAACAAGATCAAGGTCACCATCCGCATGGCCTACGGCTTCCGACACGTCGACAACCTCATCGCCATGATCAAACTCCGATGCAGCGGCCCACCCATCCACCTACCAACACCCATACCCTAACCCACGAAAACAGCAGAAGGCTCGAAAATCAGCGCACGGCGGAGGTTGGCGTGGTCCCCACGATCTGCACCATGGCGCCGATCGGCAGGAAGTCATACACCCACTTGGCGTCCTCGACGTGCATGTTGGTGCATCCGTGCGACTTCGGAGTGCCGCTGGCGATGCCCGCGGTGTTCCACGGTGCGCCGTGGAAGCCTTCGCCCTGGTTGTAGTATGTGACCCATGGCACGTTCGGCGTGACGTAGCCTTCGCCGCGCATGGTCTGCGACTGGTACTTGGTGTGCACGAAGAACGTGCCGTTGTCGGTCGGCGTGGATGGCTTGCCAGTGGAGACGATGAAGGTCTTCACCAGGGTCGAGCCCTTGTAGGCGTACACCTTCTGCTCGCTGAGATTGATGACCATGTGAGGGTCGCCATTGGGCGACGTGTAGTCCACCTTGCGGCTTTCGGTCTTGTGGTCGGTCACCTTCACCGTGGCTGTGAGCTCCGCGCCCCTGCCGGCGTTCAGCGCGTCGAGCACCTGCGCGGCGGTCTCGTCGGTGCTTTGGACGGCCACGCCGTCGACGCCCTTCTGCGTCACGGTCAGCACGGTACCGTCGGTGTTGGTGATGTTCTTCTCGACGACCATGTCCTGGTCGAGTTTCTTGGCGAGGTTCTGCGACAGGTATGTCTTGATGGCGTCCTGATCGTATGCCAGCGTGATGGTGCCCTTCTGGATGTCGGGCTTGACCTGGATCCATTTGGCTATCTCATCGGCGGGAAGCGTGAACGTCTTGCCCTTGGAGTTGCCGATGACCAGCGACGACGTCAGTCGCTTGTTGGCGTCGTTCGCCGCGCTCGTGGCGGTTTCGACGGTGATGGGCATGGCGACGTCGGAGTACATGACGGTCAGTTTTTGTGCTTCGCCGGGCTGGGAGACCGCCTTCTTGACGGCCGCGATCACGTCCGCCGGGTCGGCTTCCTTGCCCTCGTTGCCTTCCGTGACGATGAACTTCTTGGAGTTGGCGTCGTAGCTGATGTTCGAGGCGACCGCGCGATCCTGCTCCTCGACGAGCTGCTCGGTCAGGTAGGTGCTCAGCGTGTAGTTGTCGGTCGTGGCGGACAGCCGGACGTCCTGCTTGGCGAACGGGTTGATGCGGGTGAACATGTTGCCGGATTTCGCGTCCAGCAGGTTGCGCACGGTCTGCTTGACGTTGACGGTCACGCCGAGTTTGTCGAGGCCCGCCTTGACGTTCTTGCCCTCGGAATCGGTGACGGTGATGGCCGAATCGGACACGGCCTGGTTGACGATGCCGGTGAGCTCGCTTTCGGTCTTGCCCATGACGCTGACGTTGCCGAATCGGACGCCCGGGGCGACGCGGTCCTGGAAATACCAGTTCGTGCCGAAGAATGCGGCCACCAGCAGCACCAGCAGTGCGCCGATGATGCTGAACGCGATGATCATGCCGCGCTTCGGGCTCTTCGTCTTGGCCGCGGACACGCCCTTGCCCAGCGCGGCGTCATCGGCCGGGTTCATGGCGACCGCGGCGAAGGCGACGGTCGCGACGTCGTCCGCGGCGGGACGCTGCGGGGCAAAGGATGAAGTCGCAGGTGCGGCGGGGTGCGGCTCAGGAGCGACCTCATCGTCCAGCTCGGCCAACGGGTCGAAAGCCTGAGTCTCCTGCGACTCCTGCGTCTGTGCGGAGGCCGCATCCGCCTGCCGCTTCGCCTGAGTCTCCTGGACCAGACCCGCCAGACCGGAAGGCTCAGCGTCAAACGTCGACCCGTCATGAAGGACGGGCATGTTCAGAGGAGGGATGTCCATCTGATCATCCAGCGGGGAGACTGCCTGCGTGCGCTCGTCTTCCTGATTATCGTCTCCCGTGTATTCGTTAGCCATTCCTGTTCCTTTACTTCGACTCTCTGGCTTCACTATAACACCCGGCAGCCATACGAATCATTGTCGTGCGGCGCATGTCACAGTTCGCGGCCGTACCACTCCTCAATCATGTACCGGGCGATTGTGGATTTGCCGGGAGCTTCCATGCGGCCCTCCGACAATTCGATGGTGTATTCGTCACGGGTCACCCAACGCGCGGTCTCCGTCTCCCCGCCGTCCACCAGGATGTCGGTGCTCAACGCCTGCGCTTTGAACGCCACCATCAGGGACGCGGGGAACGGCCACGGCTGGGAGCCGAGGTAGCGCACCTCGCCCAGGTCGATGCCGGTCTCCTCCTTGGCCTCGCGCCGTGCCGCGTGCTCAAGGTTCTCCCCCGCCTCGACGAATCCCGCCGACACGGAGTACAGCAGCGGATTGCGCCAGGCGCTGTTGTGCTGCAAGAGCAGCCGGTCCTGACTGTCCACGATCGCGGTGATGACAGCGGGCTCGATGCGGGGGAACAGCAGACGGTTCCCGTCGCCCGCGTTCGTGCACCGCTGCGACCATCCGCCCATCGCCGCCTTGACCGGAGCCCCGCAGGAGGGGCAGAACCGCTGCCCGGCGTGCCACATGCTCAGGGTCACCGCGGTCGTGGCCTGTCCGGCCTCGCGGGCGTTGGCGTGCGCGGCGAACCCGCGCAGATCCACCCAGTCGAACCGTTCCACAGCCTGTTCCAGCATGTCCAGTCTGTCAGGCGCGACCGCACCGGGAGCATTGCCGTCGGTATCGAACGCCGCGTCGGCACCGAGCGACGGCGACGGAATCGCCGAGGCCGCGCCGGGGGCCGACATCCGAGTGATGTCGAGCGCCACCACATGCTCGTTGCGCAGCGCACCATACGATCCTAGGAATATCGGCACCACTTCGGGGTGGACGGCCAGGGCGGAGCCCGCGTACGCGCCCGGCAGCGTGCTCAGCCTCATGTTCGCGGAGGCATAGTTGACGGCATTGCCCTGACCGCGCGGCACGGCCAGCAGGCCGCCCCGCACCAGGATGACCTTGGTGACGGGGTCGGCGAACAGTGTGTCGAACAGGTCCGGATCGCCGCGCCGGGCGACCTGATAATCGATGTCGCCCTGCGCCAGCGGCAGGAACGGCAACGTCTGGGTCAATGCCAGTGGTGAAAACATCACTTCACACTCCTCATGTATCCATCGTCGATTATCGTCGCGGCAGGTCACACCTCCGGCGCCACCGGCACCACCGCACCGCGGATGCCGTGTCCGGCCGACTGCCGCCCGCGATCAGCCGCGCAGACGCACGCGTCGCACCAGATCGAGCAACGCGCTCGCCACCCGATCGGGATGCTCGACCGCGCTGAAATGCCCGCAATCCTCGATGACCGTGAAACTCGGCGACGTGCCGGTCATCGCATCGGCGAGCGCCCGCATCACCGGCCTGGGGCTGAACGGGTCCTTGTCGCCGCACAGCACCGCCGCGGGAGCGGTGACGAGCGGCAGCTGATCGCTGAGGTCAGGCCTGCCGGCGGCCATGCGCTGACGCCAAGCCACGCCCTGTGGCGTCTGCTCGCCAATCCAGCAGGCGAACAGCGCCCTGCCCTCATCGGACTGCTTGAAGCTTGAATCGGACGGCGTCGCATCGGCGAAATGCATGACCGACTTCACGGTTTGCGTCGCCTCACATTCGCTCGCGCACGCCAGCCGGTTCGCGCGGGCCTCGGGGCCATCGGCGCCCGCTTTCGTGTCGCACAGCGCGAGTCCCGCGACCATGTCCGGATGGCGGCGCTGGATGTCCAGCACCACGTATCCGCCCATCGACAGTCCGGCCCATACGGCCTTGTCGTAGCCGGCGGCACGCACCAGATCGACATAGGCGTCGGCCATCAGGTCGAGCGCGTCCGTGAGCGCCCCGTCGGCCGCCACCCGCCCGCTGTCGGCCGGCTCGGGAATCGGACCGGTCCCGGCGCCCGGCATGTCCGGCGCCCACACCGTCACCGCCGGGTCGCCCGTCTCCCGCGCCTGCCGGACAATCTGCTCCGCGCAGTCGTCCCACATGCGGTGGTCAACGGGGAATGCGTGCACCAGCACCAGCGGTGTCCCTTCCCCCGTCGCGTATACCGTATTGTTCAGCGTCATCATCGTTGCGCTCCTATATCGTCATCGTTTCATCGCCCGGTGTCGGCCACTGTCGTCGGCCGCCGTCCGCGCCCCATTCCCGCCGATCATGCCGCCGTCCGGCCGACCCGTGTCCTCTCGCGGACCGGCCGGATGGAGAGACGGCACGTCACAAATCCAGCCAGCCCAACGCCTGACGGACTATACGGTCATGTCCGTTCGTCATCTGCCGGATGAACGTCTCCATCATCTCGCCGCGCGGATCGACCCACTCGACGTCCAGTGTCTCGTCCTGCGGCTTGCAGTCACCGGCGATCGGCACCACATAGCACAGCGCTATCGCATGCTGCCGCGGATCGTAATACTCGCTTAGTCCCGGTGTCGGGAAGAACTCGGCTACGGTGAACGGCTGCAGGCTCTGCGGCAGCATCGGCAGCGCTATGTCGCCCAGATCCTTGGCGACGTTGCGCGCGATGGCCTCGCGGATGCTCTCATGGAACAGCACGCGGCCGGCGATCAGCGTGCGCTCTATGGACCCGTCGTCCGAAACGTGTAGCAAGGAGCCGATCCGGGAGACCCTGCCCAGGTCGTCAGTGCGAATCGGGACGATCTCCACATAGGCGATCGGCAGCTGCCGACGGGCACGACTGATGTCGGCCGGACCGAGCCAGCCGGGCGGATTGCCGTGACCGGACCCGCGGATGAAATCCTCGGGCGTGATGTCATCGAATTCGCCGCGCCGGCGGCCGGCGTCGAAATCGCCCTCGTCAGGTACTTCGTCATTCAAAACTGGCATGGTCTTATTATCGTCCAACTCGCGTGACGACAACGTGTCGATTTCGACAAGGATTCCTGAATGCGATGTGAATCACGGAAAACGCACGATGCGGACGTCCGCATTCGTCCGTCGGCGTAGTTTGTTGAGTGGTGCTGGGATGCTGGGGGACGACAACGGATGGGAACATCACCATGACAACGAGGGAGGAAACGATCATGGCAACCGTTCAGCTCAATGCACAGGACTTCGAGAAGACCATCACCGACAACAACCTGGTGTTCGTGGATTTCTGGGCCACCTGGTGCGGCCCGTGCCGCGCGTTCGGCCCCACGTTCGAGGCCGCGAGTGAGGAGAACCCCGACATCGTCTTCGGCAAGGTCGACATCGACGCGAACCAGGATCTGGCCAGCGCGGCCGGCATCCAGGCAGTGCCCACGCTGATGATCGCGAAGCAGGGCCAGATCATCTTCAAGCAGGCCGGCGCGCTGCGAGCCGAAGACCTTGACGACCTGATCGCGCAGGCGAAGGCGCTGGACGTTTCCGCCGCAGCGCAGGATTCGGCCGCTTCCGCCGAATGACCGACGATTCCCGGCGGATTCCGCGTTCGTGCGACATGGCGGCCATGCGAAGGTGCCACGGGCGCGGGCGGAATGCGGAATCCGCCGGCTCCAAGATTTCACAAGATCGTCATAGTGGTCTAAACTTGGATTTGGTGTGTACTCCGGTGCGGCGCCCACCAGCGTCGACGCATCACCCGCCCGTCGTGATTGACGGCCGGATTCGCCGAGGATTGTCCGTCAATCAAGGAGCATAATGGCCAGCCATCGCAAAACCAATGCACCAACGCTGCTGTCGCTGAGCAAACGCCAGTGGATCCGCATCGTAGCGATCGCCGCGGCGATCGTCATGGTGGTTGCGGCCGGCATCGTCTCCCGAAACTTCTACATCGGCCGTGGCAGCGGAACCGCGGTCAACGAATACTCGGCCACCGACCTCGCCGGAAGCAGCGTCTCGCGAAGCAACAACCGTGCGGATCTGCGCGGCGCCGACGCCAACACCAGCTATGTGACGGTGAAGATCAACGGCAAGTCCCGCTTCGTGCTGGGCGACAATTTCACCGACGTCAAATCCGTACTGGACGCGGGCAACATCACGTTGGAGCCGGAAGACAGCGTCACGCCGGCCCTGGCCACGAAGGTGGACGAGTCCACGGTCATCTCCATCTCGCGTGCCGACACGCAGGCCGAGACCTCGGAGACCGCCATCGCGTTCAACACGGTCAAGAAGGAGACCACCAGCCTGCCGCAGGGTCAGCAGAAGGTGCAGACCGAAGGCCAGGAAGGCGTGCTGCAGACCACCAGCATGGTCACTCGCTCCGCGGGCAAGGTCGTCTCGTCCACCGTCTTCGCCAAGTACGTCAAGAAAGCCCCTGTCGACAAGGTGATCTTGGTCGGCACCGGTTCCGCCGAAGAGGCGGCCGCGAACACGCTCGGTGACACCGTCCCCTCCGGCGAGAAGCAGAAGTGGGCGCATGACTGGCTGCTGGCGAACGGTTACACCGAGGCCGACTTCACCGCCGCCAACTTCATCATCAATCATGAGTCCGGCTGGCAGACGAACGCCACGAACCCGAGCTCGGGCGCATACGGCCTGCCGCAGGCGCTCCCCGGCAACAAGATGGCATCCGCGGGTGCGGATTGGCGCACCAACTACCAGACGCAGTTCAAGTGGTTCGTGAACTACTGCAACCAGCGCTACGGCTCCATCACCGGCGCCTATGCCTACTGGAAGGCCAACAGCAACTACTGACGGCGGCGCGCTATCGTTTCTTCAACCGGCTCCTGCGGGGGCCGGTTTTTTGTTGACGCAAGACTCACCTATAAAGCCGATCGCAATGCGCGAATGCCTGACAACTACGGATTGGCCGCAACTGCGTCGTTATGTGCGCGCCGAAACGACGAGTACGCGCACATAACGACGCAAAATAACCTGCCGTTCACGGCAGAGCCGACAAGAGTGGGCAGTCTATATGAACCACCCCCAGTCGCTTCGCGACAGCCCCCCCCCGCCAGCGGGGGCATTACTCTCGCCCTCGCTGGCGGGGGCTGTCGCAAAGCGACTGGGGGTAGTCAAACAGGATGGCCGACCGCCAATCACTATCTATCAGTCGTCGCTACCTTGCGGGTGGGTCGGCTGGGTCTCGTGACCCCGCGAATCACCGATCTGCGAATCCGTGCTGCCGTTCAGGTCGTCGCCATTGTCGTTCTGGTCGTCCTGTTGCTGCTGTTGCTGCTTCTCCTGCTGGCGCTGCTGCTCCAGATACTTCTGCTGGGCGGTGTACTCGTTCATCGACACGGTCACCGCGTCTCCGGCGTCCTTCACATCGGCGATGGACTGCTGCATCTCGTTCAGAGCGGCGTCATCCTGCTGCAGCAGCGCCTTCGCCTGATCAATCGCAGACTGCAGCGTGGTCCTGGTCGAGTCGTCCAGCACAACGCCCTTGCTGTCGTCGTAAATCTTCTGCGCGCCGGTGACGGCCGTCTGCAGTTCATGCTTGATAAACTCGATCTTCTCCGCCTTTCCGTCGTTCACAGCCTTGGTGGCCTTGGCGACGTTCGTCTTCGCCTTGGTGCTGGCGCGCGCGATCTGCTTGTTCTTGCTGGCATTGGCGTTCAGAGTCTCGGCGCCCAACGCCACGTCGCACGAGACCGGCTCGCTGGCCGAGGACGCCTTTGTGACCGCGCTGTTCAGCGTCTCAAGGACGGTCGGATCGGACACATCGCCTTGCGGAATCTGCTGCGCAGGCTTGGCTTCGCTGAGCGCGGACTGCAATTCGGAAAACGCCTTGTCGGCCTTGGCTTTCGAGGCCTCGCACAGGCTCGCCGCCTGATCGAGCTCGTTCTGGTTCTGCACGTGGCGCCACCACAGGAATCCGCCCGTAGCGGCGAGCGCCACGACGACGACCGCGACGACGGCGATGATGATAGCGCGGCGGTGGCCATGTTGCTTTCGAGAACTGCCGTCCGCCTTGCCGCCCGGCTCTCCGCTCCCATGAGGAGGCACCGCCGCGCCCGCCTCAGGCGGCAGTGGCACGGTCTGCGGTGTCATTCCGGCTGTAGGTCGCACGCTCTGCGTGGGCGTAGGGAAAGCACTCAACGGCTGTATCACCATAGTGACGTCGTTGTTGCCTTGCGGCTCTTCCTCCTCCGGCACGGTGGGGATATCGGACACATCCTCCAGCCCCAGCGGATCGGAGGCAGAGACATGCACCGGCCGCACGGTGTCCTCCGGTTCAGGCAGGGGAACGTAGGGACTGGGAGCACCATACGATGGGCCGCTCCCCGATGAAGCGTCCTTGACACCGCCCATCGAGGGGAACATCACGTCGGGGATGTCCCACGCGGGATTGTCGAGGAACTGCATGCCCTCATTATCTGCGGCCTGCTGTCCGGCAGCGTCTGCCCCCTCCTGTGCCGCGGTTTCCGTCTTGCCTTCTGCCGCAGTCGGAACCGGGACGTTCCCGATGACACTCGTGGCGGCCTCGTCGACGGCTGGCGTATCGACTCCGTCAGGCACCGCTTCACCGGCCAAGGAAGCGGTATCGGCGGCGCCGGCGGCATCAGCAGCCACGGCATCGTCAGCAACGTCAGTGCCGGGAACATCGCCACTGGCACCGGCGGCAGAACCGATCACGGCATCGCCCAGCGCTACGGCCTTATATTCGGCCGCATGCCGCTCGGCGCCCGGTTCAATGCCCTGCACAGCGTCACGCTCCCCTGTTTCGGGCAGTCCCGCGCCGTCGCCGGCATCGTCCCATTGCATATCACGCTCATGCGCTTCATGCTCGTTCATCATCCGCCCCGATTCATGTCCGCTTTCCGGGACTCGCCCGGCCTTCTGTTCCCTATTATGGCCGTTTCACCGGCATATTCAACGTTCACGCCATTATATACGGTACCGTCCTGACCATGTCATGCGCCGATACGCCCAAGGTCGCATGTCATCGCCTCCACAGGCCATGAGCATCGTCACCGCGTCACCATCACAACCGCGTTGTCGCCATGGAAGGGCCACAAAACGCACGGTCGCTGGCGAGAGCCGCGCGACCTGCATAAACTGTCCAATCATTGCGTAAGTTTATGATGGTAGAGGAGATTCGCGGGGGATGGTATTCAGTCTTCCCGCGAGTTGGAACAAACGTGTTCCGCCGCGGGCGCAGGCTTGTGCGGCGAGGGCCTAGATGGGAGAGCAGATGACTGCAAACAGGCCAAATACACCTGTTGACAAGATGACCGACGATCTTCAGCTTTTTTTCCACAAGATGGCCGAGGAAGAGGCAGAAGCCGGGGAATCGGCCGACGGCGGCACTGCCGGGGAGTCCACGGACAATGACGCGGATATGCTCGCGAACGTGGCGGATACGACCCCCGCGGCCGGTCCGATTCTGGGTCAGGAAGGCCACGAGGGCGGCGAAGCGCATCGCAGCGGCGGCAGTGGCCACAGCGGTGGATCCTCCCGTTCCCATTCGCGCGGTTCGCGCAGCGACAGCCGAAAGAAGAAGCGCCGCCGCCTGGCAGTGCTTCTGGTCGTCCTCGCCCTGGTGCTGGCCCTGGTCGTCTTCCCCGTGATCGCAATCTGGTGGTACGTGCACATGATCGACGAGAACATCGCGATGCGCAACGCGGAGGCCGAAGCGGCACTGTCCGGGCCCGAGCCGAACTCGGACGGCGCGTTCTACGCGCTGCTCATGGGCTCCGACAGGCGCAGCGACAAGGAGAACGGCCGCAGCGACAGCATCATGCTGGTCCGCGTCGACCCGAAGCGTGCGCAGGCCGATATCATCTCTATTCCGCGAGACATGATGGTCAACATCGGCGGTGGTGTCAGCAAGATCAACGCCGCATACTCATATGATGGCACGGCTGGCGCCATCCGCGCGGTATCTAAGTTTGCGGGAGTGCCGATCACGCACTACATGGAGGTCGATTTCAGTCAGATGGTGGCACTGGTGGACGAGTTGGGCGGCATCACGGTGAACGTGCCGGAATCGTTCTCCGGCGGCAACGGCGGCGGGTCTCTGAAGGCCGGTACGCAGACGCTGAACGGCGAGCAGACACTCGTCTTCACGCGTGAACGCTACAAGGTCCAGGGCGGCGATTTCTCGAGAGCCCAGGCGCAGCGCATCGTACTGACGGCCATCATCAACAAAATCCTGGATCAGCCGGTCACCAAGTGGCCTAATCTGGTACGTCGGTTCTCGAAGGGCCTGTCGACCGATATGTCCGTGACGGACTTCCTGTCCATCGGGCAGAAGTTCTATGGCAAGAGCGTGACGCTGAACACCGCCGGCTGCCCCTCGTACGCATTCGAGCAGGACGGCGTGAGCTACGTCGGCGTGGAATACGAGGAGTGGCAGGACATGATGCGCCGCACGGACGCCGGCCTCGGCCCGAAGAGCACCATCGACATTCCCGAGCCGCAGGCATCCAACAAGAAACTGGGTGCCGCGTCCAACGCCGAGTCGCCGAAGGACTACAAGGAGCTGGTGAACAAGTCGCTGAACTCAAACAGTGTCAT
>CWGX01000027.1_pt1 | contig 12781 bp, 8 predicted proteins | sample 682481 | NCBI WGS metagenome assembly CWGX01 (sample SAMEA3735743, study PRJEB9488) | human gut metagenome | biome: ENVO:mammalia-associated habitat; material: ENVO:feces | place: Malawi | collected 2009-02-27 | reverse complement strand
TGAAATCGCCGTTCTTGGCAATTCCCCGTGCGAAATCGCCGTTTTTGGACCTTGAAACGGCGATTTCACACGGGGAATAGTAGATTTCGGCGATTTCAACCCGTATTTTGATATGCCGGGGCCAGATTTTCGATTATTCTGTCGGAATGTGGGCGCGATGAGGCGACTGACACATGTACAGGCTCTACAGTCTTGAACTATGAGTGAAGAACAGCGTGTTGATGATCCCGCCGAAATCTCGCGTGACGGTGCGATTCCGCCTGACGCCGTGCAGGTCAGCGGCGACCGGGCTGATGCGGCAACGTCGGCGGAACGCCTGCCGTCCACGGAGACGACCGATATGCCCGCTGACACGCCGAATGAGCCGGATACCGCAGCCGCATCGGATACGACGTCATCCGGCGCGTCGGCATCAGACCCCGCACCAGAACAGGCGCGCTCGTCGGCGAAACAGGAGCCAGAACCCGTGGTGCCGCAGGCGTCCCCGGCCAGCGCATGGTCCGCTTTGGAGACGACCGCGGATCATCCGCTGCGCGCCCTCGGATCGCCCGCGCCGGTCGCGCGCAAACGCAAGGCCGCCGCGCCCGACGAACACGCGGCGGACATTGACGACGAGGCGGCCATCGAGCGCGGATTGGCGCATCGTGACCCGCTGACCGTGCGCCCGCGCGTGTCGAGCCGTGTGCTGTGTGCGGTGTTCGGCGTGCTGATGATCGCGATCTCGTTCGGCGCATGGTGGATCGCCGTGCGCACCGAGGACGGGCAATCATACGAGGATATGGTGTTCAGCGGCTTCCACGACAGCCTGCCGTCGTGGGCGTCCGCTCTGGTCGCCCCGTTCATCAGCCGTAATATCACGTCAATCGCCGGGCATCCGTTGAACTTCACCGTAATCGTCTCCGCGCTGCTGATCGTTGTCGCTGCGGTGGTGATGCTGGTACGCAAGCGTTGGTGGTTGGTCGGGCAGTCCGCGGTGTTCGCCGCGCTGTGTTTCGCGTCCACATATCTTAAAGGTGTGCTGCCGCGGCCGTTCATCATCAACACCGTGTCTGAGCCCGCCAATTCCGCGCCTTCCGGTCATACGATGCTGGCCGTCGTCGCGGGCGTGCTGCTGCTGTTCGCGGTTCCGCGCGGATGCCGTGCGTGGATGGCGCTGGTCGGGGCCGCCTATGCGCTGGTCATCGGCCTGTCGGTGAGCGCGGGGGCATGGCACCGCCCGGTCGACGTGGTGATGAGCCTGCTGCTGACGGGCGGCTTCGCGCTGCTGGCGATGGTATTCACGCGCACGTCCGGCATGGACGCGCCCGGCAAACGCGCGTCCTCGCCGAGCGTGCAGGTCGTCGGCACGGTGATGATCACGGCGGGTGTGCTGTGCTGCTGCTATGCCGCATACATCATGTGGCAGATTGAGCCCGGTCTGAGCCTGAGCGCGAGCTGGGCGAGCGTCGGCGCCCACGTCTCCACCTTCGCGATGATAGCCGGCGTTTCGTCGCTGGTGTTCGGGATGCTGCTGGCGATGCGCCAGATCACGGCGTCCCCGTTGAGCCGAGCCGGCCTGGTGGGGGTGCCGCCGGCCCCGCCGAAGAAGAAGCGGTGACCGCCGCGGAGCCGCGCGATTTGCCGTTTGACCATGCCGCGTGAGTATGATGAAGGCCAATGACATTGTAGGTAAGGAGAGACAATGGGCACCGGCAACAAGCTTGTCATCGTGGAGTCTCCCACCAAAGCGAAGAAAATCGGTGGGTATCTTGGCAGCGGCTACACCGTCATGGCATCGGTCGGTCACATCCGTGACCTTGCACAGCCCAGTCAGATTCCCGCGGACGACAAGGCCAGGTTCGGCAAGTTCGGCGTGGACGTCGACGATGGCTTCAAACCGTACTACATCGTCGACGGTGACAAGAAGAAGACCGTCGCCGAACTGAAAAAAGCGCTGAAGAACTCCGACGAGCTCTACCTCGCCACTGATGAGGATCGCGAAGGGGAGGCGATCGCCTGGCACCTGGTGCAGACGCTCAAGCCGAAGGTTCCCGTCAAGCGCATGGTGTTCCACGAGATCACCAAGGACGCCATCAAGGCGTCGCTGGGCAACACCCGCAACGTGGACGAGGACATGGTGGACGCGCAGGAGACCCGCCGCATCCTCGACCGCCTCTATGGCTACGAGCTGTCGCCCGTGCTGTGGCGCAAGGTGGGCCCGGGATTATCGGCCGGCCGCGTCCAGTCCGTCGCCACACGCCTGATCGTCGAGCGTGAGCGCGAGCGCATGGCGTTCGTGCGCGCCTCCTACTGGGGCGTGACCGCGGTGCTGGGCGCGACGGACGCGGAGGGCGAGCCGGCGTCGTTCGAATCGCGCATGGTGTCGCTTGGAGGCAAGCGACTTGCGGGTTCCAAGGATTTTTCGGATGACGGCAAGCTCACGCCGTCCGGTTTCGCTGACAACGTATGCCAGCTGGATGAGGCCCATGCGAACGCCCTCGCCAAGCTCCTGGCCGACGCGACCTTCACCGTGGCATCGATGGAGACCAAGCCGTACCGTCGCCGCCCGCTCCCGCCGTTCACCACATCCACGCTGCAGCAGACGGCCGGCAACCGCCTGTCCATGAGCTCGCGTCAGACCATGCGTGCCGCGCAGGGGCTGTACGAGAACGGTTACATCACGTATATGCGAACCGATTCGGTGACCTTGTCGCAGGAGGCCATCGCCGCCGCCCGTGATGCCGTCGAATATCATTTCGGAAAGTCGTTCCTGTCCGATGGCCCCAAGCAGTATGCGACGAAGACCGCTGGTGCGCAGGAGGCCCACGAATGCATCCGACCCGCCGGCGCGCGGTTCCATGACCCGGCGGAGCTCTCCGGCAAGGTGCCCGCCGACCAGCTGAAACTGTACACGCTGATCTGGCAGCGCACGCTCGCTTCCCAGATGGCCGACGCCACCGGCTCCACCGCGACCGTGCGTCTGTCGGCTCCTGCCGGCGAGGACGGCGAGGCGATGTTCCAGGCGTCCGGCACGGTGATCGAGTTCCCCGGATTCATGAAGGCCACCGGGGAGGGCCGTCGTGCGGCTGCCCCCGCTGCCGCCTCGACGGGTGCCGGTGACGGCGAGGCCGCGGCGAAACGCGCCTCGCGCGAGACCGACGACAACGGATCGCTGCCGCCGATGCAGACCGGTGACCGTCTCGCTGCGTCCTCGGTGGAGGCTGACGGGCACGAGACCCAGCCGCCGGCGCGATACACCGAAGCGTCGCTGGTGAAGACGCTGGAGGCCAAGGAAATCGGCCGTCCCTCAACCTATGCGAGCATCATCTCCACCATCATCGACCGCGGATACGTCTACGAGCGCGGACGCGCCCTGATTCCATCGTGGCTGGCGTTCTCGGTCATCAAGCTGCTGGAGACGAAATTCCCCAAGTACGTCGATTACCAGTTCACCGCGGATATGGAGAACGGGCTCGATCAGATCGCGCACGGTCAGGAGATCGGCCGTGACTGGCTGACCCATTTCTATTTCGGTTCCGGCGGCGACGCGGCGACTTCGGCGGACGAAGCGCACGCGGGCCTGCAGCAGCAGGTCGCGCAGCTGGGGGAGATCGACGCCCGCGCCATCAACACCATCGACATCGGCGACGGACTGCACGTGCGCGTCGGTCGGTACGGCCCGTATCTCGAAGACATGAACCACGTGGATGCGGCGGGCAACCCCAAGCGGGCCTCCCTGCCCGACACCATGGCACCCGACGAGCTGACCGTGCAGGTCGGCCATGAGCTCATCGACAGCAATGCCGGTGGCCCGCGCGAGCTGGGTGTCGATCCGGCGAGCGGCGGCACGGTCGAGGTGCGCAACGGCCGGTTTGGCCCGTACGTGGCTTTGGTGCCTCCCGAGACGGACGGCGGGTCATCCGAGACGAAGTCCAAGAAGACCACTGCGCCCAAGCCCAAGATGGCGTCCCTGTTCAAGACGATGAGCCCCGAATCGATCACGCTGGACGATGCGCTGAAACTGTTGTCGCTGCCGCGCACCGTGGGCGTTTACGAGGAGGCTAACACCGAGACCGGCGAACTTGGCGAGGTCACGGTCGAGGCGAACAACGGCCGGTACGGCCCCTACCTGACCAAGACCGGAGCCGACGGCAAGTCCGAGACGCGGTCTCTCGCCTCGGAGGATGAGATCTTCACCGTGGACGTCGACAAGGCGAAGGAACTGTTCGCCCAGCCGAAATACGGACGCGGCCGTGGACGCGGCACCGCGAAGCCGCCGCTGCGCGAGCTCGGCCCCGATCCCGAAACCGGCAAGAACGTGACCATCAAGGATGGCTTCTACGGCGCCTACATCACCGACGGCGAAACGAACCGGACCGTGCCCAAGCAGTACACGGCCGAGTCCATCGAACCGGCCGAGGCGTTCCGCCTGCTGGCCGAGAAGCGTGCCGCCGGCCCGTCCAAGCGCGGGCGTCGCAAGACGACGGGCGCCGCCGCGAAGAAGACCGCCGCGAAGAAGAGCTCCACGGCATCTGCCACCAAGAAGACGGCCACCGCGAAAAAGACGGCCGCCAAGAAGACCACGGCCAGGAAGACCGCCGCGAAGAAGACCGCCGAGTAGAGTCGCGTCGCAGCCGCCGCGATGGCGGTCTGGCCGCGTCGCATGCCGCCATCGCGTACACTGTGGGCAAGGGGGTAGATATGACTGGATTGTTCATTTCTTTCGAAGGCGTTGACGGCGTAGGGAAGACCACGCAGGTCGAGCGCCTGCGTGACTACTTGGAGGCTGCAGGCCGCGAGGTCGTGGTGACGCGTGAGCCGGGCGGCACGGCATTGGGCGGCAGCTTGCGTCAGCTGCTGCTGCATGAGCCGGGAGACGCCGCGGAAGCCGACGGCGCCGATATCGCACCGCGCGCGGAGGCACTGATCTTCGCCGCCGACCGGGCGCAGCACGTGGCTGAAGTGGTCCGTCCGGCGCTGGAACGCGGAGCCGTGGTGATCACCGACCGGTATCTTGATTCGTCGCTCGCCTATCAGGCGGGAGGCCGTGAACTGACCGCCGACGACGTCCGCGGGCTGAGCATGTGGGCGACCGGCGGGCTGATGCCCGTGCGCACGTACCTGCTCGACATGGACCCGACGGCGGCGCACCGGCGTCTGCAGCATGACGCGGATCGCATGGAGTCCGCGGGCGACGAATTCCAGCAGCGCACCAGGCAGGCGTTCCTCGATCTGGCAGGCCACGAGCCGGGCCGTTTCCGCGTGGTTGACGCCGCATGGCCGATCGAGGCCGTATGGAAGCACATCAAGGCGGACGTTGACGCGGTGCTGGCCGATGCCGCGGCGGATGAGCGGGCCGCGGCGCAGGCGGCTGCCGCTCAGGCTGCCGTCACTAAGGAAAGCGACGGTAACACTCCGGCTGGCGGTGCGCGATGAGCGTATGGGACTCCATTGTCGGCCAGCAGGCAGTGGTCGGCCAGCTGCAGGCCATCGTCTCCGGCGATCCGAAGGCGCTGGCCCAGTCGTGGCTGATCTGCGGACCGCCCGGTTCCGGCCGCTCGAATGTTGCTCGCGCGTTCGCGGCAGCGCTGGAAAGCCCTGACAGGGGCCTTTCCGACGAGCCGACCAATATAACCCGTCAGGTGCTGTCCGGCACCCATCCCGACGTGACCACGTTGGCCACCAACAAGGTCACCATCGGCATCGATGACGTGCGCCAGCTGATCCTCACCTCCGAACAGATGCCCAGCACGGCGCCGTGGCGGATCATCATCATCGAAGACGTTGACCGCATGCTGGAACGCACCACGAACGTGCTGCTCAAGGAGATCGAGGAGCCCAGCCCGCACACCATATGGTTGCTGTGCGCCCCCAGCGCGCAGGATGTGCTGCCGACCATCCGCTCGCGTACCCGCATCGTCAACCTTGCCGTGCCGTCCACGAAAGCGGTCGCGGATTACCTGATGGCATCCGTCAATCCGGCGCTGCCGGCGGAACGCCAATTCGACCGTCATGTGGCGGTGCGCGCGGCGCGGCTCGCCGAAGGGCATATCGGCATAGCGAAACTGTACGCCTCCGACACGCAGGTCATGTCGGACCGGGACGAGCTCATCGTCGGGCTGCTGGGACTGCGCAAGGCATCGGATGCGGTGCTGCTGGCCGACGATCTCATCGACACCGCCAAAAGCCAGGCGGAAGCCGACGTGAACCGGCAGGCGGCCGCCGCCGAAGCGGATTTCCGCCGCATCAACGGCCTCGGCGAGCAGGACCGCATCCCGCCGAAGCTGCGCGGCGCCTACAACGCCATCGCCAAGAAGGACGAGATCAAGCGGCAGGCCACGCGCCGGAGCCGCGACGTGCTTGACCGCGCGCTCAACTCGGCCGCCAGCATCTACCGCGACATAGCAGTGCTGCAGAACAACGCCGAGGACGCGGTCGGGCTGATCAACATGGAGAACCGCACGACCATCGCCGAGCTGTCGGCACGGCTGAGCCGTCAGGAAGTGGTCGATCGGCTGGAGGCCATCGCCGTGGCCAGGAAGCGGTTGCTGGGCAACGGCAACCCGATGCTGGTGTTCGAGGCGCTGTTCTGCGCGCTGATTCCGGGGAGGCTATGACGGCACCTGGTCAGGAACGCACGACGGTGGAGCCCCGGACAATCAATTGGGGCAGCAGCGAGATGTGCGCCGCCTGATCGGGCCCCTGCCCGATCAGGCGCAGCGCCTCGGTGACGATCTGGAGGAACGGCGGGCGGACCGAGGTCAGCGTCGGCATCGTCGTCAAGGCAAGCGGGGAGTCGTTGTAGCCGACCACGCGCACGTCGTCGGGCACGCGGATGCCCAGCGTCTGCAAGGCGATCATCGCGCCCAGCGCGATCATGTCATCGGCGCATATCACCGCTTCGGGCGGTCGCGCATCCGAGTCGGCGAACATGCGCCACACGCACTGATAACCGCGCTCCACGGTCGAATCGCCGAATCGGTTCCATGAGGTGTCGGTGACGAGCCGGTGCGTGCGCATCTGCGTATGGAACATCGCGAACATCTCGGCCGATTCGAACGATACCTCCTTGCCGGCCAGATAGGCGGCGGAACGTACGCCCTGCTCGGCGAGGTGCGCGACGATGCTTTCCATCGCCGCATTCTCGTCGATGCCGACCATGGACGTGCGGAAGGATCGCTGCCGTCCGCCGACCTGTACGATGGGCGTCGTCATGGTGGTGCGGTCAAGCGTGTGGGCCAGATCGACGCCCGCGGCAGGAACGATAATGATGCCGTCGACCTTGCGGGCCGCCAGCGATTCGATGCGTTCGTCCTGCGTATGCTGCTCGTTGCCGATGCCGAGCAGCAGTTGCTGGCTTTCCACGTCGATGACCGGTTCCAGCTCATCAAGCAGTCCGGCGCTGAAATGGTCGGTCGCCGAGGGGATGACCAGTCCGATGGTGTTGGTGGCGGCGCCGCGCAGCGAACTCGCCGCATAGTTGACCGAATAGTTGAGTTCCTCGGCGGCGGCCCGGACCCGCCGTGCGATGTCGTCGTCCTTGGTGCGTTTGCCGGAGAGCACACGGGAGACTGTGGCGATGGAGACGTGGGCCATGGCGGCCACGTTGGTGATGGAACTGGTCGCCGGCTGTGGGCGTTGTTCCGGGCCGGGCGCCGGGTCGTCGTTGACGGGCGTCGCGTCTGGCTTGGATGCCGGTACGGCGTCCATTACGGCGGATGGCTGTCTCTTCATGGGGCTCGCAGTGTTCGGTATGACGGCGGGCGGCCGCCATATGCTTGCGATGCGCGTCGGTGCGCATCTGATGGATGGGAATACGCTGACGGCCGCCCACGCGGTTCGTGCGGGCGGCCGTCGAATGCGTGCGCAGGTTACTCGGCCGCGGTGAGCGTCTCGATGAGGCTGTCGATGACGGTCTCGGCGTTGTCGCCGTCCACGGTGACCTCGACGGTGTCGCCCTGCTTGATGCCCAGGCCCATGATGGACAGGATGGAGCCGGCGGGAACGGGGCTGCCGCCCTGCTTGGCGATGGTCACGGTGCAGCCGGACGCGGTCGCGGCCTGAGCGAACTTGGCGGCCGGACGGGCGTGAATGCCGACGGGATCGGTGATGGTGGTAGTGCGGGTAACCATGGAGACACTCCTTTGCGTCGTCGCGCCGGTAGTTCCGGTGCGGTTTGTCGTGCGTCGATATCGACACTCGTCAGCGTGCGTGTGCCGTGTTGGCCCGCGCCGATACCGATTAGCAATAGCATTACTCTCTGCCAATTGCTGGGCGGCCGTTCTTTTGGCTGCTGACATGACAGTGTACCATGATTTTCCTTTTTTCTGGAAAACGTTTACTTCTAGTCGTGTCGCGCTTTTGAGGGTGTATACTGGCGTGGACAGAAAATGATTTACCGGCGATGAAGTTGGTGGGTCAACAAGGCGGTCCGCGGATGGGCAGTACCGGTCATTCGCGGCGAGAGGCCATAACATAAGGAGAACATATGGTTATCAAGGGTGTTGGCATCGGACGCGGCGTTGCGGTCGGCCCGGTCATTCGTATGGCAGCTGCGCTTCCCGAACCGTCCGACGCGCCTCGCGCCGACAGTGTCTCGGCCGACTCCGAGATCGAGCGCGTGACCAAGTCTCTGGCGCTGGTCAACGCGGATCTGAACCGCCGTGCCGAAGAGGCCGCGAACGGCGACGAAGGTGCCAAGCAGGCCGCTCCGATCCTGCAGGCCATCGCCATGTTCGCCTCCGACCCGGCGCTCGCGCAGAGCATCAACACGCTCATCGAGCAGGGCAAGACCGCTGAGCGCGCCGTGCTGGAAGGCTTCGGTGCCGTGGAAGAGATGTTCAAGGCCATCGGCGGCTATCAGGGCGAGCGTGCGGCAGATCTGCACGACGTCGGCCAGCGCGTCATCGCCGACCTGATGGGCGTTCCCGCGCCGGGCGTCCCGGTCTCCGACACCCCGTTCGTTCTGGTCGCGGAAGACCTGTCCCCGGCCGACACCGCCGGCCTCGACCTGGACAAGACCCTGGCCATCGTCACCTCGCAGGGTGGCCCGACCTCGCACACGGCCATTCTGGCCCGTGCCCGCGGCATCGTGGCCGTCGTGTCCGCCGCCGGCGCCGACGACCTGAAGAACGGCGAGACGGTTATCGTCAACGCCGCGGAAAGCACCATCACCACCGAGCCGAGCGACGAGCAGGTCGCCGCCGCCGAAGCCGCGAAGGCCAAGGCCGCGAAGGCCAAGGAGCTGCGCGGCAAGCCGGGCGCCACCAAGGACGGTCATCACATCCCGCTGCTCGCCAACGTCGGCAAGCCCTCCGACGGCAAGACCGCGCTGGAGTACGGCGCGGAGGGCGTCGGCCTGTTCCGTTCCGAGTTCCTGTTCATCGGCAACGCCGAACCGCCGAGTGTTGAGGAGCAGACCAAGGCGTATGCCGAACTGCTCGCCCAGTTCCCCGGCAAGAAGGTCGTCATCCGCATGCTGGACGCCGGCGCGGACAAGCCGCTGCCGTTCCTCACCCCCGAAGACGAGCCGAACCCCGCGCTTGGCCTGCGTGGCCTGCGCACGCTGCGCACCCACATGAACGTGCTTGAGGGGCAGCTCAAGGCGCTTGCCGCCGCCGATGCCCAGACCGACGCCGACCTGTGGGTCATGGCGCCGATGGTTGCCGACGCGCATGAGGCCGCCTACTTCGTCAAGCTCGGCAAGTCCTTCGGTCTGAAGAAGGTCGGTGTGATGGCCGAGGTGCCGTCCATCGCCCTCATGGCCGATCAGGTGGCCAAGGTCGCCGACTTCGTGTCGATCGGCACGAACGACCTGACCCAGTACACGCTGGCCGCCGACCGTACGCTCGGCTCGGTCGCCAACTACCAGACCGCATGGCACCCGGCGGTGTTGCGCGCGATCAAGCTGATCGCCGACGCGGGCAACGCGAACGGCATGCCGGTGGGTGTGTGCGGCGAGGCCGCCGCCGATCCGGATCTGGCCGTCGTGCTCACCGGCATCGGCGTCAACTCCCTGTCGATGACCCCGGTCGCGCTCGACGACGTGCGTGCCGAACTCGCTGGCGTCACGCTTGAGGAAGCGCAGGAGAAGGCCGCCAAGGCCCTCAACGGCGACTTCTACAACCCGTCCGAGTGGAACATCTGAGGGAGTCACGCCTATAAGACCATAATGTGATTCCACTGCCTCAAACGAGAGCGACGCCATACGAGATTCGGCTGTTCTGCCGGCTCGCGTACGACGTCGCTTTTGCATATGCGGTGTGATGAGGTGCGGTAGAGCGCATGATTAATCATTGTTCATACTAAGATTTCGCAAATCTTAGTATGAATGATTTAAAAAATATGTACAGATAGTGTTATGGAGAAAGAAATGTTCGCGCCAGATGCGCCCGGCGAGCTGGGGGAGGACCTGCCTAACCCCGATATGCTGCGTCGCCCGACCATGCGTCGCGAAGCGCAGAGCACCAGCGCCCTGGAAGGCACGTTCGAGCCGCTCGAAACCGTTCTCGCTCAGGATTATGAGGTGGGCGAGGACAAAAGCGGGTTGAGCGAGTCCATGCGCGAGGTGCTGAACTACCTCGATGCGGCGGAATGCGGCATAGGCCAGATTCAGTCCGGGCATCCCATAAGCCTGCCTCTCGTGCGCGAATTGCAGAAGCTTCTTGTGAAGGGCACGAAGTCCGGCAATCCACAGGCCGGGGATATACGATCCACCCAAGTGTTCATCGGCTCACCCACGCGGCGCATCGAGGATGCGCGTTTCGTGACCATGCCTCCCGGTCGAATCGGGCGGTTGCTGGTGCTGTTGCAGATGATGAGCCGAGGCCTGCTGAGCCAGCCGCTGCTGTCCGTATCCCCGTGGTTCGAGCGCCGTCGACCCGAATATCAGGACAGATTGCTCGGTGTTTCCACGAAAGGGGATTGGGATAACTGGATACTGTTCTTCTGCCAAGACATCGAGGAATCCTGCGAGGACGCGCTGCTGCGCGTGAAGCGTCTTGTCAATGTGCGGCAGAGGTATCGCAGTCTATTGGATGAGCACAGATACAGCGGCCTGTCCGTGCAGACGGCGATGTACCTCATCGGGCAGCCCATCGTCACGGCAAGTATGTTGAGGAGAAGGTTCGGCAAGAGCCCGTCGGCCGTACAGCACGCGCTGTCTCGTCTGGTGTCCGTGGGTATACTCCGTGCGTATCCGGCCGGAAGGGGCAACCTGTATATCGCTCCGGACATCCATAAGGTGCTTGCTGCACCGCTCGGCGCGGCGATTGACGTGTCGGCGCCACTGATGTGCGAGTGTGGCGAATAGGCACAAGAAAACCTGGCGGTGGCATGACACAGGTGTTCCCTCCCGCATTGTTTATACGGTGAAGAAGTTGCCGGGGAAGTGACGGCTCATGATGGCCGTGCGGTCGGCGTGCACCGCGGCGCATTCGAAGTCGAATGCGCGGGCGAGCTCGTCCGGTGCGGTGACGAAGCATGCGGTGGCGAGCCCATCCGCCAGCGCGGTGGGGTAGGGTCGGCCAGCCGCCGATGGCACATAGACCCAACTCGCGGCGACGTCGCGCACGGGACGGCCGTCGACCGCGTTGAGCAGATGATGCAGCTGACGGCCTGCCTCCTCACCCCAATGGCGTCGGCTGGGGGCGCTCGCGCAGAACGCCCCGTCAACGATGCTTGCGATGCCGATCGCCTCGGTTCCGGGGTTGGCGGGATCCTCCAGGGCGATGGTGACGGTGTCGCCGGTGTCGTGTCCTGACCCCTCGGCGAGTGGGGCCGGTTGAGCAGACTCGCTCGTGCGGATCAGCAGATCGCCGCCCGCGTCGATGATGTAGGGCGCGTGAGAGCCGGGGCCGGTGGCGGATTGCCGGACGGTTTCATCGCCCGCGTGCCCGTCCAATATCGCGCCGATCAGATCGGCGCAATATCCCTTGCCGAAAGCCCCGAAATCCAAGTGAACCGCGCACTGCGTCACCAGCGTTGTGCCATGACGCTCCACATCGTTGCGCCATGTCGGGCGCCCGTGGACGGCACCGAGATGATGCTCCGCATCGGGTTCCATTGTCATCGAATACCGTGCGTCATAGCCAAGCCGGATCAGATCCTCGCCCACACACGGGTCAAGCGCCCCGTCGGTCGCGGTGCAGAACGCATCGGCCAGATCGAACAGCCCGGAGGCCCAATCGGGAAAATCAAACGAGCCGCCATGCGAGGATTCGCCCATTGCGGTCACCAGCGAATCGGCGCGGAACCGCGACAGCACGGACTCGTACCCGTCGATGAACGCGTCGAGTTTCGAGCGGAAGCCGTCGTCGAGGGCCGTCGCCGACTGAATGATCATTCCGGTGCCCATCGCGCGTTCAAACGCAGTCGTATACGGCATCCGCCCATGCAATCCGCTCATGCCCCTCAGCGTAGCATTTCGCCAGCGGGGGCAGCCGTCTCCCGATGTCTATTTAGAAGTGCAACACCCCTGTTGGTCTTGCAATTCTAGCAGTTCGTCGGCGAATGCCTTGGCGGGCGTCCGGTAGTCCAGCACGCGCATGGGACGGTTGTCGGCTTCGTCGACAATCTCCTGCAGTTCCCCGGCCATGTCCATCCGGATCTCGCTGCGTTTGGGCGGATACCGGCGGATCATGCCGTTCCTGTTCTCGTTGCCTCCCCGCTGCCTGCTGGAGTACGGGTCGGCGAAGCACGTGTCCATGCCTGGCTCGTCGCGCAGGCGCGTGTGGCGGGCGAACTCGGTTCCGTTGTCGTGCGTGACGCTGACGCGCGCCGGCCGGCAGCGGCGACCAGCCGC
>CWGX01000044.1_pt1 | contig 13191 bp, 10 predicted proteins | sample 682481 | NCBI WGS metagenome assembly CWGX01 (sample SAMEA3735743, study PRJEB9488) | human gut metagenome | biome: ENVO:mammalia-associated habitat; material: ENVO:feces | place: Malawi | collected 2009-02-27 | reverse complement strand
TTTAAGACACACTTTTCTTTACTTAACCCGTTGACAGGCGTCAAAGCCCATGTCTTGACATCCTGCAGAACACAGGATACACTCCAAAATCGGGTTGTTAAGACACGGTTGACTTGACATCCATGTTGTCGTTGGCGCTCGTTTCGCCTTCCAAGGCAATACGGGAGCCTGCACTCGGTTCTGCGATTGAGGAGGTGCCTCGCATGCTAAAAAAAAACCAAGATGAATATTCGACGCATGCAGCGGGCGATTGTCATCTTGCTGATACCTCTTGCACTTGTAGGTTGCTCCTCGACTGAGAACAAGCAGTATGGAGGGCAACCTGCAAGTGCGTTAAGTAATCGGACCGCACAAACGGTGCGGGTCGAGACCGGTGACATCGTTCCCACGCTTTCTTTGAAAGCGCAGGTCGGCGCTGGCGTTGATTTCGCTGTGCTGGCGAGCAAGGTCGGCGTCTTCGTCCCGTCGGTGGAATCCGGCCAGCGGGTCGAGCAAGGGACTGTGCTGGGAAGTGTCGAAGACCGGCAATTGGTTTCTCCCGTGGCCGCGACCGTCGTGAGCGTGATCGCTGCGCGAACGACCGTCCCCGCCAACTATCCGGTCGTGACGCTGCGTTTTGATGGCTTCGGCCTGACCGGGGATCTATCCAATCTTGTGGCGACCGTCGGCAACGCTCCTTTCGCCGGGAAATTCCAGGTCACGGATGGCGTCGGCCCGACGGACTGCTCGGGCGTCGTGCCATTGGCCTCGGACGCATCCTCCGGAGCGGAGGGACAGTCCTCCACGATTTCGATCTCCGATTCCTACGCCTGTCTCATTCCCACCGATTCCTTGGTGAGGGCGGGGCAGTCGGCGATACTGGTCGTGACGGCACAGGCACGCAACAATGTCGCGTCGCTGCCGGTCACCGCCGTGGCCGGCAGACTGCAGAAGGGACAGGTCAGCCGTCCCGATGGCACGGTTCTCGACGTCGGCCTGGGAGCCACGGACGGCGCCCGCATCGAAATCACCTCGGGACTGAAGGCGGGAGACACCGTGTCGGCCACTCCTCCCGATCTGGATTCGCAATCCAAGTAGGGCGGCACCGCATGTCTGAATCAACGAAGCCGCTCGTGGCCTTGCAGGGAGTGTCGGCCGTCGTGACCCTGGGCAACAAGGACAGGCTCACGACGGTGAACGACGTCTCCCTGGAGCTGTTCGCCGGCATGACGTACTCGATAGTGGGCAAGTCGGGAGCCGGCAAGACCAGCCTGATAAGCATCATCGGGATGCTGAACACGCAGTTCAGCGGCCGTTACCTGTACAAAGGCCAAGACGTCGGCGCGTTGTCCGACAGGCGGCTCTCGTTCATGAGGGCCGGGCACATCGGCTTCGTGTTCCAGAACTATTCGCTGATCGGTCATCTATCGGCGCTCGAAAACGTCGAGCTGGCATTGTGGTACGGCCAGCATGCCCGCCGTCCCCGCGCCACGGGCGCTTCCGCCTCGGCCCGCAGGCGCAGGTGCCTTGCCGCGCTCGCTTCGGTCGGTCTCAGGGACAAGGCGAGGGAACTGCCGAAAAGGCTCTCGGGCGGCGAACAGCAACGGGTTGCGATCGCCCGCGCCCTGGTCAACCAGCCCGAGCTTCTCATCTGCGACGAGCCGACCGGAGCACTCGACACCAAGACCAGCGGCGAGGTGCTTTCGGTGCTGCGGGACTCGGTGCGCGAGCATGCCACGACCTTGCTGCTCGTCACCCATGACGATGATCTCGCCGCCACCTGCGACATCACGTACACCATGTCCGGAGGCGAGCTCCATGCTCCGTCAATTGATTAAGGATCTACGGCTCGCCCCCTTGCGATCCGTACTCACCGGTCTGTCGATGCTCATAGGGATCGTGGCGGTCATACTCGCCGTCCTCGCGGGAACCATCGGCAAGGACTACCTGGTGGCGATCAACGAACAACTCTACGGGCGCACCCCGCTGGTCACCGTTTCCATGAACAGCCCGAGGCTGAGCGACGCGGAGGACTTCTCACGCCTCGCCGACGCAATCGCGGCCAAGAACCATGAGACGGCGATCGTCCTCAACCTCGATACCGACATCACGTTCTCTCCCGGAACGCAGTCAAGCGGAGGCATCAAGGGAGACGTCGTGGCGACCACTCCCGGATATTCGAGCATCTACAACCTTCCGATGAAATCCGGACACTGGTATGCCGGCGGCGAACGATCGACCGCATCGATCGTCGTCAATCTCGCCGCGGAACAGAACCTTCCCAAGGACTCCACCGCATACGCGAAGACAAACCAAACCACGATCGCGACCCCGTTCACCGTGACCGGCGTCGTCAACGACGGACGCACGGACCCGACCATCTATGTCAACGCCCAGGCGCTGACCCAATACATGAGGATCGTTTCGCAAAGCGCGACCATCCTCTGGCTGGACTCCCCGCAACTCGGCAAGCAACGGGTCAGGGCCGTCGTCGAGGACATCCTGTTCGATTCCATAGGCGGCTCCGTGTCCGGCGTTCAGACAATCGATAACGCGCAAAGCTACGAATCGGTGATCTCGGTCATGCAGATCGCGTTCGGCGTCTGCGCCATCCTGCTGCTCTTTGTCTCGGCCATCGGCATCGTCAACATCGGCCTGGCGTCATTGGAATCCAGAACACGCGAGCTCCTCGTCAGACGCGCGCTCGGTGCCACGCGGGCATCCCTCATAGGCCTGGTGATCGGAAGCCAGCTCATCATCGGTCTTTCGGTATCGCTATTGGCCGTCGCCATATCGGTATGCGCGGTAGGCGCGCTCCCGGCGTTCCTGCCGGCATACTCGCCTCTGCAGCCCCCTGCGTTCCCTGTCGCCGCCGCCATCGCAGCCGTCTCGGCGGCGCTGGCGACCTCGATTATCGGGAGCCTCGTCCCCGCCATACGCGCGGCCAGACTCCAGCCGGCACTGGCATTGCGGTAGACCAAACACCACACACATCACCAACAAGGAGATGCAACCAAGATGAAATCCACCCTCACAAACGCAGGCAGGAAAGCGTTGGCGGCGGCATGCGCGGGCATCCTCGCCTTGGGCCTCGCCAGCTGCTCCAACGGCGACGCCTCGAACGCAAGCGATTCCAGGAAGATCGTCGGCTACGACGAGATCAACAAGGAATACAAAGAATCCGTCGGCAAACTCTCCTGGCCTCAGGACTACACCCCGCCGGAATCCATGCCGACGGATTCCGGCACGTCCTTCCAACAAGGATGGGGAGACACCCAGGCATCCAACCTCTTCCAGTGCGCGTGGGAGAGGGAATGGCTCAACACCTACTCCTCTCAACCGGAACGCAGCGAAGAAGCGCTCAAGGAACTGGAGAAAGTCCCCGAGATGGGATTCATGAGCCCTGACCGAGCCGATGACGCGACCCGCCGATTCTTCAAAGACAACATCGACAAAGCCAAACTCGGCGATCCCTCCGGCATCCAACAAGACGTCACCGCAAACTGTCCGGCATCCTAAGAGTGTGATTTCAGATAGTATTCTGTAGTACTGTCTGAATGATCTTGACCTCCGTCGCGGTCCCCACCTATGCGGTTTGCCGCGACGTGGGGTAGCCCCACTCGTTTGGGCATCGCCCACCATGTGATTATGGCGGGCGTATCGGTCCGCGTGCTCATGGTTGAGCATACGGACGATTTCCTGTTTGCGGATGAAACGCCAACCATCCTTGCGGGAACGTCTCGAAAGGATGTTGCGGCTCGCATTGATGTCCGCGTGCAGGGTCGTTCCGCAGCATCTGCAGCGGAACAAGTCTCTCGTCGGCCTATTGCCTCCGGCCGTGTACCCGCAGTGGGAGCATTGTTGGCTGGTGTAGGCCGGATTGATTTCAGTGACGGCGATGCCGTCAAGTTCCTGAATGCGTTTCAGTTTCGCCGCAATGGCGTCACGACCGGTTCTGGCGAGCAGGCGGTTCATTCTGCGGCTGAGGTTCGGGTTGCGGAAGCCCAGTTTCTCCACGACGATTTCCTTGACCTGCTCCCGGCCGAGCCGGTTGAACAGTCGGCCGATCTCGTTGCGGCAGCAGGCCCGGATGCGTCGTTGCAGGTTGCGGTATCTTTTCGATTTGGACGGTTTGACACCGTTCCTCTGCAAGCTCCGGGTCAGTTCACAAGTTCCAGGTCGCGTTGTTTCAACCATTCGAACATTCGGACGCCCAGCAGCCGCCCGTCGGATAGGGCGAGCATACGGTCCATGCCCCAGTCCAGGCCCAACGTCTCGCCTTGCGTGCGTGTCTCCGCCTTGGGCAGGGTGGTTATCAGCCTTCCACTGGGGTTGCCTTCCAAGTCGAAGCGGATGGTCAGATGGTTGGACAGTGTCTCGTCGTTGAGGAACAGGTTCTCGTCCAGCCTGCGGTCCGCGACGATCGGCACCCGTATCGGCCTACTGGACTCCAGGGTGGACACGACAGCCCAACGTTCGCATTTGGCGTTCCTCGCATCCTCCATCCGGGCGATCTTGCCGTCCATGTCCATGACCCGGCATTTCGACAGGTCGGGCATCCGGTGCCGCTTGCGCAGACGCTTCATCAGCCGTCGCGCCATGTGATGCGCCTCGTCGTCCACGCGCTCATACCATGCGTACCGCAGGTTGATTCCATATAATTCACGTTTGGCGTCATCGGACAATGTGGAAGCGTAAACGATGTTACGGAACTCGTTTTGCCGGTTCGTCAACCATGAGTCTAACGCGGCCTTCGCCTGACGGGACACGGAATCCCACTGCCGTTGCGACAGGCAGCCGGGGAAGCCTTTGGTATCCTGCCAAGTGGACAAGCCGTCCGTCCTCGAACAGTTCTCGACGCCACTGGCTCAAAGAATGGGATAATCCCCTGCGCCACACCGGAAGCAGCCGGAGCAGTTCCTTAAGCTTGCCCCGGTTCATCGGCAGCGCCACGCCATAGGATTTATGCACCACTCCGGTCTTCATTCCGCGACGGTACCTACTCGTCGGCATCGTCGTCCTCCACCATGGCGGCCATGGCACGTGCGCGTTTGGACCTGCGCCGGCCGTACAGCCGGACGCTGAACGAGTAGATTATCGACACGAAGTCCTGAATCAGGTCGGCACGGTCGTCGGCGGCTTCGTTCACCACGACTATCCGCCGCCCCTCGCGTTCGACGTACAGGCGGAACCACTCGAACCCGAACCGGGTGAGCCCGTCCTTATGCTCCACTATCAGCGTGCCCCAGTCGTCGCGTTTGAGCAATGCGGCGAGCTTGCGCCGCCTGTCGTCCAACCCGGAACCCACCTCGGCCACCGAGGCCACGACCCTGTAGCCGTTGGCGACCGCCCAACCCTCCATGCGCTTGCGCTGGTCGGGCAGTTGGTTCTTGCGTTTCGACGGGTCGGAGACGCGGGCGTAGACGGCGGCGTCGTTGAGCTTCACGGGGTTCTCGTCGGGCACGATGATGGTTCCGGACTCGTCCTGCCAAGCGCCGGGTATCTTCCCGGCCTTGAACCTGTTCCACGCGGCACGGTATTGGATACCGTGCTCGGCCGCATACTCCGATAACTTCATACTTCCATATGACTATAAAATAGTAGAAGAAGCCAGCAAATCAGAAACTAGTTGCTAGACCTTAAGTGTCGCATTAGATAGCGGTAGTGCCCGTAAGGTTGCGCACGAACGACATGATCGAGCGATTGAACAAGGAGATCCGCCGACGCACCCGGGTCGTGGGCGGCTTCCCCGACTCCAACGGCGCGCTCATGCTCGCCCGCGCCCGCATCAGATACGTCACCGCGAACGAATGGTCCGACCGACGCTACATGAACATGTCCCGGCTCGATGACAACCTACAGGCAGCGGGATGAAGGCCACGCCAACAGCCGGCCACCAGCCAATCCGCGCAAACATCCGGGCACTACCTCCCGGAGGAGGTATAAGGCTCTTCTAGATGATATAACTCATGAACAGTGTAAATAGCGAAGATTGGCGTGGCGTCATCCTCCTATCAACCGCCAGTTCCGGCATCACCTCTGTGAACAAAAACGGTTCACTACTCAGAACCGCCGCTGGAATAATTAGAGAGTGCACAAAATCAACCTGCCCTGCAACGGTTTTCCTTTCCCCGTCAATAGGGCAGGCCAATTAAAATATATAACAGATTTTAGTCCTTTTATAGGCTACCTGATATAGTGCATGACGAGCGCAGACTGTCAGCTGTCAATGTCTTTGCACTTTGTATCATCTCCATAGGTGTTCCAGTGAACACAACCTCGCCGCCGTTTTTTCCGCCGTCTGGGCCAATGTCGATGATCCAGTCTGCCTGTTTCATGACATCAAGGTTGTGTTCTATCAGAACCAAGGTATTCCCTCTGGAAACGATAGCATCAAAAAGCATAAGAAGATTCTCAATGTCCGACATATGCAGGCCCGTTGTCGGTTCATCCATAATAAAAATGCTGCCTTTCTTGTCCAAGTTCTTTGCCAGCTTGAGCCTTTGCCGTTCACCTCCTGACAGTGTGCTGAGCGGCTGGCCCAAGGTAAGGTAGCCAAGTCCCACCTGCTGCATCACCCGCAAGTGCTTTTTTATTCTTGGGCTGTCGAATAGATTGAGTGCTTGCGATGCTGTCAGGTTCAACAGTTCTACAATATTTTTTCCCTTGTAGGTGCATACAAGAGCCTCCTGATTATAACGGGCACCGCCGCAGGCCTCGCATTCTGTCATGATGGGGTCCATAAAAGCCAATTCCGTTACAATCACGCCTTTTCCGCCACAAACCGGGCAGGCACCATCAGAGTTGAAGCTGAACAGGGCGTCCGGCTTTTCGTTCTCCTTCGCCAGCAGTTTTCGGATTTTATCAAAAAATCCCAGGTAGGAAGCGGGTGTGGAGCGATTTGTTGCTGTGATTGGCCCCTGATCCACCATCACAACTTGATCCCCATACGTTTTTGCGAATACCTGAGCGACCAACGTACTCTTTCCGGACCCGGCCACGCCAGTGACAACCGTCATAATTCCCAGCGGAATATCCACATCCACGTGCTTCAGATTGTGAAGGCAAGCGTTGCGAATCGGAAGTGTACTCGTTGCGCGGCGGGGTGTTTCCTTAATGGGCAGAACAGTCCGCATGGCTCGCCCTGTAAGGGTATCGGCGTTAAGAAGTTCCTCATAGCTGCCTGAAAACACAATCTCTCCGCCCTCTTGCCCCGCCCGTGGACCAACATCAATTACATGGTCGGCGATAGAGATTACATCTCTATCGTGTTCCACCACCAGAACTGTGTTTCCTTTGTCCCGTAATTGACGGAGTAGACGGTTCATACGGTAGACATCGCGTGGGTGCATACCGGCGCTCGGCTCGTCAAAAATGTAGGTCATTCCGGTCAGACTGCTTCCCATATATCGAACCAGTTTGAGGCGCTGGGCTTCTCCTCCGGAGAGAGTTGAGGTTTCACGATTGAGGCTCAGGTAGGGCAAGCCGATTTCAATGAGACGTTCAAACCCTTCCGTCAATGTTCTCACTAACAGAGCCACCTTTGGCTCTGTAATGGTAAGGAGGATTTCCCGAAGCTGAGTAAGCTCCATCTCACACATCTGGGCAATCGAATAACCTTGTATTTTACAGTTCAGAACTGCCTGATTTAGCCGCTCTCCGTGACAGTCAGGGCAGTCTTCCTCCCGAATCAGATGACGTAGTTTTTCCTGCGTATGCTGGCTTTTACCGCTGATGTCCCGTGTCAGAAGGGCTTTTGTATATTTGTGGTAAAGGCCTGGAACCTTTGGGTTCTCCTCCACGCCCTCGCCGCTGCGGGAACCGTAGAGAAGGAGATTGTATTCTTCCGCAGAGTACGATTTCACCGGCTTGTCTAAATCAAACAGGCCGGACTCGGCATACTGCCGCCAATACCAGGTTCCAGGACGGTAAAGAGAATCCTTTACGCAGCCCTGATTCCACGATTTCTCCGGGTCAATGAGCGCGTCTACATCTACTTCTGTGACTTTCCCAATACCGGAGCAGGTTTTACACATCCCATTGGGGTCGTTAAAAGAAAAGTAGGATGCTGTTCCTACAAACGGCTGCCCTATCCTGGAAAATAACAACCGAAGGCTGGCATACAAACCGCTGGCCGTTCCCACCGTGGAGCGGGCATTCCCGCCCAGAGAGGATTGATCCACGATCACGGAAGGTGTCAGATTTTCGATGCTCTCCACAGCGGGCTTCGGATACTTTGGAAGTCTCTGCCGCACAAAGGGAGGGTAGGTCGCATTCATCTGCCGCTGTGATTCAGCGGCGATCGTATCAAAAACGATGCTTGATTTTCCAGAACCGGACAGCCCGGTGAATACAGTGATCTTCTCTTTCGGGATACAAAAACTGATATGCTTCAAATTATTCTGGGTCAGGCCCTGCACAAGAATATCTGCCATCTATCACACCTCACTTCGTTTTCTTTCCCGGTCATGCCACAGTATCAACACGATCAGTAGCGCCGCTAGACAGTCCGCTACCGGGCCTGCGTACAAGACACCATCAAGCCCCCAAATACGGGAAAACGCCATAACCAACGAAACCATCAAGAGTATAAACCGCTGGGTAGGTTTACCACTACTGCTGTCTTTCGTCAAATAAATCCGCGTGTCCGAGGTGGTGACGCTGTATGGGTTTATTCGACCATAAACAGACATGGGCCTTGGGTTCGCCAAGGGCGTCCGCGAGCATCTGCCCAACGCGCGCAAGACCATCGGCAAGTTCCACGTGGTCAAGCACGCCAACGAGGCCGTCGACAAGGTCGGGAGAACGGAGGCCCGGGAGAGACCAATCCCGAGGAACACGAAGTACGTGTGGCTCGGGAACGAGTCCAACCTCACGGATCCGCGGCCGGAGGTCAAGCGCGATCTCGGCGGACAGCGGTTGAAGACCGCGCACGCCGGATGCGCGAACGCCCGCAGGGGCATCTACGCTTGCGGTGCCGGCCGCATGGAGGCCGAGGCCAGGCTCAAGGCCCTGTGCTCCTGGATGATGCGTTCACGGCTGGGACCGGTGAAGGTGTTGTCCAGACGGTTCAAACGGCATCGGAACGACGTCCTCGCCTGCTTCGACCATCGGTGCGCCAACGCGATCCTCGAAGGATTGAACGGCATCATCCGACACGTCAAGACCCGAGCCCGCGGTTTCGGGAACATGGGGCACTTCTCCACGATGATCTACCTGACCTGCGGCAAACTCGGCCTCAACACCGTCACCACCTGACCCACTTCACCCATACCAAACAGCAAAAGGCCTTTTTATTTAAGCCAGGAAGCTCACTCATAGGTCAGAAACACGAAGAACGTTGATTTTCTGCGGTTTGTTTATTTAAGGCGGTGACACGCGATGACTGGAGACATCGATAGGCTCAGGCAGTACCTGGCCGAGAACGAGTCGAGGCAGTTGGAATTCAAGAGAGCGACGGCGCAATTCGATTCCACCAAGTTGATGCGTTATTGCTGCGCGCTGAGCTGCGAGGGCGGTGGCACGATGGCCTTTGGCGTGTCCGGCGGCAAGCAGATCGTCGGCACGCAGGCCTTCGCCGATCCAGCCAAGACGGAACGCGACATCTACAACCGCATCGGACTTCGCTGGACATTCGAGACCTTGCAAGCCGACGGCAAGCGCGTGCTTCTTCCCCAAATCCCTCGTTCAATCGTTGGGCATCCGACCTCTTACGAGGGACAGTACTGGATGCGCAGCGGCGAATCCCTCGAACCCATGAGCCCCGAACGACTCAGGGAACTGCTCAACGAGGGCGCGCCGAGCTATCTGGACGAGAACGAACCCGGCGCCCATTCCTGGGATGAGATCAAGTTGCTGTTGGCCGTGGAGCGATACTACGAGCTCACCGGCTCTCGCATGCCGGGCGAGGAAACGCAGATCAGGGATTTTCTCAGGATGCATTTCGTGGAACGCGCGGCCTTCGACCCCTCGCTGTTCTATGTGCGCAGGCTGGGAGCCATCACCCTGGCCCGCTCACTCAACGATTTCCCGGACGTGGAGTATCACACGATCCGCGTCATGCGGCTGCGCGACACATCCATCGCGGACATGGTGTTCGACCGCGTGTACGGCAAGGGATACGCCGTGGTGTTCGATGATGTCATCGACCAGATCAACGCCTTGCTGCCCGTGAGCGAGGATTTCGCAAGCGGGCTGCGCGACGAGCATCGCGATTCCTCCCCAATCGCCGTTCGCGAGATCGTCGCCAACGCCTGCGTGCATCAGGACTTCACGGAGCACGGCGGCATAGACATCACCATATCCTCCCAACGCATCACTGTGTCGAATCCCGGAATCCCCCAGATACCGACCAGTCGTTTCGTCGACGAGGTGTACGAGCGCAACGAAAGCCTAGCCGAGGCGCTGCGCATCCTGCGCATCTGTGAGAAGAGAGGCAGCGGCATCGACCGGGCCCTGGAGAACATCGAGAGACGACAGACCGACGCGCCGGAGTTCATCGTCAAGACGCACAGCACCACAGTCGAGCTGCGCAAAGGACGCTTCGAGGACATGGGCATGAAGGAGCGCGTCAACGCCGCATACCTGCACTGCTGCCTCCAGGCGGCCAAAGGAGACTTTCTGACCAACTCCTCGCTCAGGGAACGATTCGGCCTGCCCAGGGCAAAGACGGCAGTGACCTCTCAGGTCATTGCCGCCGCAGTCGACGCCGGTCTCATCTTCCTGGATCCCGCCACGGAGGGCGCGCGCCGATCCGCACGGTATCTACCGTTCTACCACCGCGATTAACGATTACGGGCAAGACCCTCGAACTTCAGCATAATGCTGATCGGCAGAACGAATTCGAAAAAAAGAGGACGTAGATAAGGGGCTGCGGACATTTTCTTGGAGTTAATCACGCAGCCCTCTTCCCATTACGATTCTATAGGATTATGGACACTGCAATCACAATATACTGAATGTGTTCGGTGGGCATGGCCCATCGGTATCTTTCGACATCCCACCTTCTCTGGTGGTACTTCTCGAACCCGCTGGAAACAGCGGGTTTTCCCTTTATTCCCAACGGTTCGCGCCATATGACAGTTCACCCGGAATCATCTGAGATAACCCGGATTACCGGAAAAATGTGGGCAGAATGCGGGCAAGAGCCGGGCTGTGGAACTGGGCGCATGAAGACCGTGGACGGAGGCCGCACCTGCGCATGATTCCACGCTCCTAGGCTGTGCCTCCTCGACGGCTGGAGCGCCCACTCGCTGCGCCACCGATACGCCGCCACCACCTACGCCGCAACCCACGACCTGCTATTGGTGTCCAAGCTATTGGGCCACGCCAGCGTCGAAACCACGCAAAGATACGTCGCCATGCCCGAGGACCGGCTCAGGGCCGCCGTGCAAGCCACCGCGCTGACCGCATGAACGGCAGAGACCATCGGCGAGCGTTGTCTTGGTAGATGATGATGGCTCCATATCTATCTTAGACTATGTTAGATTGGTTTAGATTTATTTAGAAAGTTTAGATTTGGAATGTGGGGTCCCAGATGAAAAAGCAGCCATCGCTGGACGCGCTCAATCCCTTCATGCCCGGAGCTGGCATGCGGCCTCCGGAACTGGTCGGCAGGGATGCCGACATCGAAAATGTTGATCGTATGGTCGCACGCACGAAACTGGGGAATCTGAACCAAGGAATCATCTTCAGCGGTTTGCGCGGCATGAGGAAGACGGTTCTTCTATTGGCGCTTCAGGACGCCTCGTCGCGTCAGGGAATAGTCACCGCCAGATTGGAGGCTAAAGGCGACATCGGAACCGACTGGGACATGCTGTTCCACGAGATAGCGCTGGCGACGGCAAGGGTGAAATCGCTCAGGCTGCGACGCAAGCTGGCGAGCGCGCTGGCCAGCATTGATTCGGTGCAGTTCAGTTTCCTCGGGGTTGGTGCCGGCGTCAAGCTCAGCGACGAGGAACGCAGGCGTACTAATCCGTTCAGGCTTGAGCTCATGGTTGAGAGCCTGTCGAGGGAACTTGCCAAGGCGAATACCGGTTTGTTTCTCTTCGTGGACGAACTGCAGGAGATGGATGACGAGCCATTGGGTGCGCTTATATCGCTGCAGCACAAGATGGGGCAGGAGGGGCTCCCCTTCTATATCATCGGCGCTGGTCTGCCGAATCTGCCGGGGGTGCTGTCCCGGTCGAGATCATATGCGGAGCGGTTGTTCGAATACAGGACCATCGGTCAATTGCCTGACTCCGATACCGCCGAGGGATTCCAGAAGCCGGCAAGGGCCAACGGTAGGCCATTCGCCGACGATGCGCTTGACGAACTCGTCAAGGTGTCCCACGGATACCCGTATTTCATTCAGGCATACGGCAAAGCGGCATGGAACGCATCGGACTCCAATCCGACACTTCTGGAGGCGGTCAGGGCCGGCGAGCCGGAAGCGCGCCGCGAGCTCGATGAGGGCCTGTATGCGTCGAGATGGCAAAGGGCCAAGACGTCCGGACGTGAATATCTGACCGCCATGGCAAAAATCAACGGCGACGAGCCCTGTGATTCGTCTGCCGTCGCAGCCGAAATGGGAAAGCAGCCCAAGGAAGTGTCAATGATACGGGAGTCGCTGATCCAGCTCGGTCTCGTATATTCGCCGGAACACGGGAAAATCGCCTACACCATCCCCGGCATGGGCGAGTTCATACTTCGCGCAGCACCGACTATGGGCCAGACATACGACGGGAGAAGATAGCAAACCGCGTTGCGGTGAAGCAGGGGACGCGGGCCGCACCTGCGCATGATTCCACGCTCCTAGGTTGCGGTTCCTCGATGGTAGTATGCCGCCCACGCCGCCGGATTCAAACCGGCTCCCCATGACAGTCGATTCTACACGACGAAAAGGCCCCGCTCCCATGAATGATTCTGAACCGCATTCTGAACCGCACCTCCGATCATCGAATCTGAATTTCTTCAGTCCAACAATCGGGGTGCGGTTCAGAGTTCGGCATGAGCATCATGGATCGTCGACGCAGGCTCGGTCTTGTGGCATGATCGGTGGTGATGGAATCAATGACGAGTCCAACAAAATGGCACCAGCCCCTCGGGAAGCTGGTCGAATATGCCGTTCATCAGGCGCTTTGCGGCTGTTTGTTTATCTTGGTCGAAAACATCCCACCCAAAAAGCGCTCTTCTCTTACTCCCCCAACGGCTCAACGACGAAACCCCACC
>CWGX01000017.1_pt1 | contig 13958 bp, 11 predicted proteins | sample 682481 | NCBI WGS metagenome assembly CWGX01 (sample SAMEA3735743, study PRJEB9488) | human gut metagenome | biome: ENVO:mammalia-associated habitat; material: ENVO:feces | place: Malawi | collected 2009-02-27 | reverse complement strand
GGTGTTGCAACGTTCACTAGAACTCGCCTAACAGGTGTGTGTGGGACGATGCTCGCTGAAGGCACCGGCCCCGAAACAGCCTCATCCGCAGAAGGCGACAGGCGCGGCCAGATCGACACCGGATGCGTCGCGGCGCATGTCGGGCTTGGGCAGCTCCACCGGCGAGCCTCCCTCGGTGGAGGCGTGCAGCGGGTACATGCCGACGCGGGCGAAGATCAGGGTGTTCTGGCCCTTGAGGAAACGCTGCGACCTCACTCCGCCGGTGCCGCGGCCCTTGGTCGGGTACATCTCCAACGGCGTCACCTTGGCCGCGCCGTTCTCGGTGCCGGGCAGCGCGTCCTTGTCTCCGGCGACCGTCAGCACGACGGCTCCGGACGCGGAGAACATGCCGTTGTCGCCCTCTTCGTACGTCCACGCGATCTTGCCTGCGGGCACCACGTTGAACGTGATCGCCGTGCATCCCTCAGCCAGACGGATTCCCGCCATGCCGCCGGCGGTGCGACCCTGCGGGCGCACGTTCCCGGCATCGAACGTCAGCAGCGAGGAGTCGGACGCGACGAACACGAGGCGGTCTTCGTCCGCCGCGTCGGCGGCGAACAGCACGGAGTCGCCGTCCTTGAGGTCGATGACGCTCCAGGAGTCCATCGTGGTGGGGGCCTCGCGGTTCCAGCGTTTCACCACGCCGGCCCGTGTGCCGATGGCCAGGGGAGCGGGGGTCGGGTCGCCGTCGTCGCGCTGATCCATGGGGATGGCGGCGACGACATGCTCGCCGGGAATCGGATCGGTGCTTTCGGTCATGCCGATCAGCTCGTCGGCCGGTATGCCGCCGGCGACGTTCGTCTGCGGCGATGCGGCGAGCGCGGGCAATTCGACCACATGGGCCAGCACCAGACGCCCGGCGGACGTGATCAGCCCGTACGAGGACCGTGTGGTGGTGCGGAAGATGGACACGATGTGGTCGTCCTTCGTACGTTCGTCGCTCGTCGACCGCGACTCCCAGGCATCCAATGCGGCCGGGGTAGAGCGTGCTATCGTGCCGGACGCGCCGAGCATCACCGTGCAAGGCTCGTCGTCGATTTGCAGCGCCGCGACTGCCGCGGCATCCTCGCCGGCCTTCCTGGCCGCGGCCGCGGCGGCCACGTCCGCTTCGGCCGACGACAGGGTGGCCGCGGCTGCGGCGGCCTTCATTGCGGCCGCGTTCACGCTGTCGTCTCCATGAGGGGTCACCGGCGTCAGCGTGCCGTCCTCGGCCTCGTCCAGCAGCACGGTACGGCGAGGCGTCCCGTATTCGGCAACCGCCTGATCCATTTCGTCGACGACCACGCGGTCCAGTTCCTGCGCGGAGGCCAGTATGCGCTCCAGCTCCTCGATACGCCGCTTGAGGTCGTCGCGCTCCGCCTCCAGCTCGATGCGGCTCATGCGTGTGAGCCGGCGAAGGCGCAGGTCAAGGATGTACTGCGCCTGCACGTCGTCAAGGTCGAAGACCGCGATCAGCCGCGACTTCGCGGCGTCGGCGTCATCCGAGGTGCGGATGACCTGGATGACCTCGTCGATGTCGATCATGGCCAGCAGCAGGCCCTCGACCAGGTGCAGGCGCTCAAGCGCCTTCCGGCGGCGGAATTCGCTGCGCCGGCGCACCACGATGCGGCGGTGGTCGATCCACACCTGCAGCATCTCCTTGAGACCCATGGTGTGGGGCCGGCCATCCACCAGCGCGACGTTGTTCATCGTGAAATTGTCCTGCAGCGGCGTGTGTCGGAACAGCTGCGCGAGCACGGCGTTCGGGTCGAAACCGGTCTTGATCTCGATGACCAGCCTGGTGCCGTTATGGCGGTCGGTCAGGTCGATGGCGCCGGAGATTCCCTCCAGCTTGCGGTTCTTCACCCCTTCGGAAATGCGTTCCAGCACCCGTTCGGGGCCGACCATGAACGGCAGCTCGGTGACCACGATGGCCTTCTTGCGCGCCGTCACGTTCTCGAAATGCGTCATCGACCGCGTGGTGAGTGTGCCGCGGCCGGTCTCGTACGCTTCGCGGATGCCGTTTCGCCCGATGATGATGCCGCCGCCCGGCCAATCGGGGCCCGGCACGTAGCGCATGAGCTCCTCCAGCGTGGCGTCGGGATGCGCCATCAGGTGCTTCGCGGCTGCGACGACCTCGCCGAGATTGTGGGTCGCCATGTTCGTGGCCATGCCGACAGCGATGCCCGAACCGCCGTTGACCAGCAGGTTGGGGATCGCGGCCGGCAGCACGGTCGGCTCCTTGAGCTTGTTGTCGTAGTTCGGCGTGAAATCGACGGTGTCCTCGTCGATGTCGGCGTTCATGCCCAGCGCCGCGGGCGCCAGACGGGCCTCGGTGTATCGGGAGGCGGCCGGGCCGTCGTCCAGCGAGCCGAAATTGCCGTGGCCGTCCACCAGCGCGAGACGCATCGCGAACTGCTGCGCGAGACGCACCATCGCCTCGTAGATGGCCGAATCGCCGTGGGGGTGGAGCTTGCCCATCACCTCGCCCACCACGCGGGCCGATTTCATGTACGGGCGGTCGGGCGTCAGGTTCATCTCGCCCATCTGGTAGATGATCCGGCGCTGCACGGGCTTGAGGCCGTCGCGTGCGTCAGGCAGGGCTCGCGCGTAGATCACCGAATACGCGTATTCGAGGAATGACTTGCTCATTTCCTCGTTCAACGGCGTTTCCACGATATGCTCTTGGACCTGACGCGGGTCATAGGCCTGATGAGTCGTGGTGCGATGTGCCATAGGTGCCGTTCCCCAATCTGTGTTTCGGCCATCCGCATGGCGCGAATGGCCGAAATGGTGCCGTTGAAAAATCCAATCGTCCATGATAGCGAACAATCATGCCAAGAATCCCGCCCAGCCGTGTCCTTTTCCGACGGACGGTGCTTGAATGGAAAACATGAACGCTGAAATCGCGAGCATGGACGAATTGCTGCAGACGATACCGACCGTTCGGTATGGCGACTGGCGGCGTGACGCCGTACGCGGCGGGGCGCTGCACCTGTCCGCCGTGCTGCCGGCGGTCAGCGCGGCGATAGGGCATCCGGTCGCCACGCGGATCCACCATGATCCGGAGGCCTTGCGCGTCGCCCTGGGGGTTCCCAAGGCCGACAGCGTGATCGTGGCGCTGGTTGACGGCCTTGGCTACTGGAACCTTCGGATGCGCGTCGGACACAGTCCGTACCTGCGCGCATTGCTGCGCGACGAGTCCAACGACAGGCCCATCGCCACATGCGCGTCGAGCACCACCGTCGCCGCGATGGCGTCTTTCGGCACCGGCACGTGCCCGGGCCTGACGGGGATGGCGGGCTACACGCAGCGCAACACCCAAACGGGGGAACTGTCGCAGCTGATCCAGTTCGACAACGCGATCGCACCTCTGGACCTGCAGAGGGAGCCCACGGTGTTCGAGACCCTGCGGGCCGCCGGCGTGCGGGTCACCAGCTGCGGACTGCCGAAGTTCGCCGACTCCCCGCTGACGAAGGCCGCGTTGCGCGGTGCGGACTACAAGGGCGATATGCGGCCGCTCGGCCGCGTGAGGGCCGCGTGCGAGGCCTCGAAAACGCCGGGGCTGACGTACCTGTACATCCGCGACGCCGACAAGGTGGGGCACGCCTACGGCTGGGAGTCCGAGCAGTGGACGGCCGTGTTCGAGCGGGTTGACGAACAGCTGGCGCAATTGCACAGGCTTGCGCCGAGGGGCACGCTCATCGTCATCGTGGCTGATCATGGCATGGTCGGTTCGGATCCGGACCAGCGCGTCGATATCGCCGAGAATCCCGAGCTCGCCCGGGGCGTGGCCCTGGTCGGCGGGGAGCCCAGGTCTCTGATGCTGTATGCCGAGCCGGATTGCGACCCGAATGACATCGCGCGTCGATGGCGCGATCGGCTGGGTGACGCCGCCCTGGTGCGTACCCGGGATGAGGCGATCGATCAGGGCATGTTCGGTGTCGTCGAGCCGCGTGTCAGGCCGATGCTCGGTGACGTGCTGGTATCGGCGGCCGGGAGGGCGACCTTCGTGGATTCGCGCATCCAGACCGACAAGGCGACGCGTCTGCCGGGTGTGCATGGCTCGCAGACGGCGCTGGAAATGGACATTCCCTGCCTGATTGACGTGGCGTGACCATTTCGATGCCGAACGTGCCACGCCGATGTCTCATTATCCGGACGGCCTGTCGCGTTTTTCCGTAAAAAAGGATTGACGTGTCTCGCTGGACAGCGACGGCGGGCCAGACGATCCTACTCGCCGAAGAGAATCTCGTCCCAGCTGGGCACGGCGGAGCGACCCGAACGGCGTTTCGCGGGCGGTGTCTGCCGGTCGGAGCGTTCGACAGACGCCTTGCCGGATTCGGATTCGATCTCGGGCGCCGTCTGAGCCGCGGAAGCGGACGCGTCCGAATCCGGTGTCGGCCGCGGTGGTTTCGACTCGGCGGCGCCGAGCGCGGCCTCGCCGGCCTTCGCCGGAAGCGCGCCGGTGCGCGGGATGTCGATTGAGGGGCCTTCCTCGGATGGCGCAGGCTCGGTGCGCACGTCCAACGGTGACGCCGAACGTGGCATCCGCGCTTCGGGGCGAGCCGCAGGCAGTGTCGGGGCAGGGGTGTTCCACGCCGACACGGTGCGCTCTATCCTCGCCGAGCGTACCGAATCCCCGGGCAGCGTCGCAGGCAGCATCTCGGAGGGCGTGCCCTCGGTCCCGTCGCCGCGCGCGCCCGTCGCCGTTCCCAGCAGCTTCTTCGCCGTGGAGTTCAGGCATGCCACCGCGTTGTCGTGCATGTTCCAGGACCATTCCGCCCTGGCGGTGCGCCCCGCGGCGTCGAACGTCGCGGTGATCTTCCACGGTTCGAGTCCCCGGCGTGTCGCCTTCCACGTCACCGATTCCATGCCGATGCCGGACAGCGCCAGCGCGCGCTCCACCACGTCGGCGGTGGTCCGCCCACGGCTCTCCTTGGGGGCCGGCACGGTGAGGAACTGCTCGATGGCGTACTGCTTCTCGACCTCGACGGCGGACGAGAAACGCCGCACCAGCGCCTCGCTGAGACGGTATCGTTCCGCCACCCGCGCGGGATCCGCGCCGGCCCGGATAAGCGCCTGAATCTGCGAGATCGGTAGCGTAGCCGAGCTGGATGCGCTGGGAGCCGACCGGGATTCCTCGCGGATCTGCTTCGCTTCCAGAATGGCGCGTTCCAGCGTTTCGTCCACATCGACGAAGAAACGCTCGTCGCCTGACGCGAACACGAGACGACCCGCGTCGTCGACGTGGTCGAGCCGGGCTTGTGTGAGCGGGTTCTCAGGCATGTTCACACCACTTTCCTCAGAAAATTACAACTTCTTCTATTGTGCCCCACGTGTCGTATTTTACGAGTATTTCAAATCGTGTATCCTATGCCGAGTAAAAGTCATGTATTCTATGGCGCAGAACGTGCCACCATGATGAAAGGATTCAGATGGCTCAGGATTATGATTCCCCCCGAAATAAGGACGAGGATGAGGAATCGCTGCAGGAGTTGGGCAAGGGCTCGCGCAGCTCTTCAACCGATATGGACGACGACGAGAACGCCATCGCCGAGGATTACGAACTGCCCGGTGCCGATCTGAGCAACGAGGACGCCTCCGTGACCGTCATCCCCATGCAGAACGACGAGTTCATCTGCTCGGAGTGCTTCCTGGTCAAACATCGCAGCCAGCTGGCATACGTCACCGACGACGGCCAGCCGGTGTGCGAGGAATGCGCGGCCTGATGGCGTTCGACGAGACATATGACGAGCCCGAATACACCGAGGTCCTGGTCAAATCGCTTGATCCCGGCCATCCGGTCGAGCTGCGGTACGCCCACGCCGGAGACGCGGGCGCCGACCTGGTCGCCGCCGAGGACGTGACGCTCAAGCCGTTCCAGCGCGCCCTGGTGCCGACCGGCATGGCGATCGCCCTGCCCGCCGGATACGTGGCGCTGGTGCATCCAAGGTCCGGACTCGCCGTCAAGTACGGCGTGACCGTGCTGAACGCGCCCGGCACCATCGACGCCGGGTACCGCGGCGAAGTGAAGGTCCCTCTGATCAACCTCGATCCGGAGCATACGATGGAGTTCCATCGCGGAGACCGCATCGCGCAGCTGGTCATCCAGCGTTACGTCGAGGCGAGGTTCGTCCCGGCGAGCACTCTGCCGGGTTCCGACCGTGCGGAACGCGGTTTCGGCTCCACCGGCGTGTCATCCTGACGGACGATCCTGGCCGACGGTGCGAACATGGCCGTCACGGTCCGCAAGCCAAGGCATGCGGGAGACCGTTCACGGCGGAAGATGCCACGTATGTTTTTTCATTCGCGGCGGGTAGGATGTGATACCAAATACCTGAGAGGGAGGCAGACATGGCCAACGATGAAGCCGAGCATAATGCCGCCCGCATGCTTGGCTGCGAGATCAGCGACGACCCGCTGAACCCGCTGCTGCCGATCATGCAAGCGTGCAGGAACCATCACCCCGACGAGGATCTGAGCATTCTGGAGCGTGCCTATCGTCGGGCGGTCATCCAGCATTCCTCACAGCGCCGCAAATCCGGCGAGCCGTACATCATCCACCCGCTTGCGGTGGCGCAGATTCTCGCCGACCTGGGCATGGGGCCGCTGGTGGTCGCCGCCGGTCTGCTGCACGACACCGTCGAGGACACCGACTACACGCTGGACGAGTGCCGCGCGGAATTCGGCGACACGGTGACCGGTCTGGTGGACGGTGTCACCAAGCTCTCCAAGATGGAATACGGCGATTCCGCTCAGGCCGAGACCATCCGCAAGATGGTCGTCGCGATGAGCCGCGACGTGCGCGTGCTCGTCGTCAAGTTGTCCGACCGTGTCCACAATGCCCGCACATGGCGGTACGTCAAGTCGTCCAGCGCCCAGAAGAAGGCGCGCGAAACCCTTGACGTGTACGCGCCGCTCGCCAACAGGCTCGGTATGAACGCCATCAAGACCGAGCTTGAGGAACTGAGCTTCAAGGTGCTGTACCCGAAGATCTACAACGAGATCGTGGTGCTGGTCGCGCGGCGTGCCGGCCAGCGCGACGTGTATCTCGCGCAGATCCTCGCCGAGATCAACGAGGATCTTGACGCGCAGCACATCAAGGCGTACGTGACCGGCCGCCCGAAGGACTACTTCTCGATCTATCAGAAGATGATCGTGCGGGGCCATGATTTCGCTAACATCTACGATCTGGTCGGCGTGCGCATCATCGTCGACACGATCCGCGACTGCTATGCGGCGCTCGGTGCCGTGCACGCGCGTTGGAGCCCCGTGCCCGGGCGCTTCAAGGACTACATCGCCATGCCCAAGCTCAACATGTACCAGTCGTTGCACACGACGGTCGTGGGGCCGGGCGGCAAGCCGGTCGAGATCCAGATCCGCACCTGGGACATGCACCGGCGCGCGGAATTCGGCATCGCCGCGCATTGGAAGTACAAGGAGAACGGGCAGGCGGGCCGCGCCCTGAGCACGCCCGACAAATCCGATCTCAAGCGCGGTTCCGACGACAACCAGGAGCTGAGCGAGGCCGACAACCTCAAATGGATCCAGCAGCTCGCCGATTGGACCAGCGAGACTCCGGACTCGAACGAGTTCCTTGGCTCGCTCAAGGAGGATCTGGGCGCGGCCGAGGTCTACGTGTTCACCCCGAAGGGCAAGATCGTCTCGCTGCCGGCCAATGCCACGCCGGTGGACTTCGCCTACGCCGTGCACACCGAAGTCGGGCACAGGACGATGGGCGCGCGCGTCAACGGCCGTCTGGTGCCGCTCGACACCAAGCTTGAGAACGGCGACACCGTCGAGGTGCTGACCTCGAAATCCGACAACGCCGGCCCCTCCCGCGACTGGCTGAGCTTCGTCAAGAGCCCCAAGGCCCGCAACAAGATCCGCCAGTGGTTCTCCAAGGAGCGCCGCACCGAGGCCATCGAGGAGGGTCGCGACGAGCTGACCCGCGCGATGCGCAAGCGTAACCTGCCGATCGGCACGCTACTGACCACCCAGGCGCTGGTCGGCGTCGCCGACGAGCTGAATTTTCCCAACCCCGACGCCGTGTTCGCGGCGATCGGCGACGGGCAGATCTCCACGCAGAACGTCATCGCGCATCTGGTCAAGGACGCGGGCAGCGACGAGGTCGATGAGGAGGTCGAGCAGGAGGCGCTGCCGCTGCGCGCGGTCGAGAACGCCAAGAAGAAGACCAGCTCCCTCGGCGTGTCCGTCAAGGGCGTAGACGATGTGTGGGTCAAGCTGGCGCGCTGCTGCATGCCGGTTCCCGGCGACAGGATCGTCGGTTTCATCACGCGCAATCAGGGCGTGTCGGTGCACCGCGCCGACTGTCAGAACATGATCGACCTGCAGCGCCGTCAGCCCGAGCGCGTCGTGGATGTGGCATGGACCAGCACCAAGGGCCTGTTCATGGTCAGGATTCAGGTCGAGGCGCTGGACCGCCAGCATCTGCTGTCCGATGTGACCCGTGTGCTGGCCGACCACGGCGTGAACATCCTGTCCGGCTCCCAGGCGACCGGCTCCGATCGCGTGGCGATCAGCCAGTTCAGCTTCGAGATGGCCGACCCGCAGCATCTGAACCGTCTGCTCGCTGCCGTGCGCAAGATCGACGGCGTGTTCGACGTGTACCGCGTCACCGGCGCGAAGGATTCCGCCGTGCCACGCCTGCGCAAGATGCAGTAGCCGGGTTCGTTCCAGCGATCGTCTAAGTCTTCCGCCCGTCGCGCTGCCGGTTCCGCGTGACCTTTGCAAGGCCGGACGGCCCCGGGGATGACGGGCGTGCGGAAAATCACCCTTTTGGACGAGGGCATGACGGCACGATCCGGTGTGTAATCGATAGTGTCATCGATTGGCGGGATCGCCGATGGTGACACGATGAATATCGGCCGGCGCCGGATATCAGAGGGACGGCGCCCATACGGGATCGAGGCAGGCATGTTCTTCCTTCAGCGTAGACGTCGCCCGGCTTTGGCGCGGGTGGTTCGCAACAGCAATGCGACTCTCTGGCGATACGGTCGCCGGGAGTATGACATGGAGGCCGGCGCGGATGGTCGGACGGCCATGACGTCCCCGATGGAACGACCCTCCTGGACGGATTGCAGCGATCGCCGGGCGCCGCATGCCGTCTCGTCGACGTTGGACGCCGTCCTGGGGCGTGTCCATGACATCCCCCAGTCGGCGATGTCGCGTCTGAGCGGCTCTCCCACGGTGTACGCGCGCTGACGGTGACGTGCCCCGCTTACGGGCGCGGCGATGCTGCCGGCCGCGTCGGGGCGTTCTGCAGGACTTGACCGCTATGAGTACGATCATCATGCACACCTCTGATGATGCACGTCTATGGTCATTTTTGGCTTTATTCCAAGGTTTTCCGATTTTGGAAACCTGCCGATTACCCTCGTTTCCCACGAGGCACCTACAGGCACTCGAAAATAATCCGGGAGCGCTCCACCGTCCCCGCTGGAGCCTGGCATCTTCGCCAGTCCCCAGAATCACCCACCATCCTCGCATTGCGCGGCATCACGCCCATGACGACACCGTCGGAAAACGCGTTGCGCAGAATACGCCGACAACCAACAATCCATTTCGTTCATCGAACACAAACATCGACATGCAGATAATATCCAGGGAGAAAAACCGTTGGCCCCGCCATCATCATGAATGCGACTGGCGGTGGGGCGGGACGTCGCCCGTAGCATCAAGACCGGCATCAAGGTCGTTCGCGTCACGCAACGACAGCCTGCCGAAATACTTCAGCAGGTCACCATTGCCGAACCAGAAACGCTGCGAGCATCTCGCCACGGATGGCTTGTACAGACCCTCCTGACGCCAGTCAAGCAACGGAACGTCACCCGGACCGTTCCATGTCGTCACGCTGGTCACCTTGACGACGATGCCCGAGACCCGATCCTCCTCGACCCTGGTGACGATGACGGGTCTGACCTTGCCCACGCCGGGATGATCGGGGAACTCGACGCGCATCAGCCACACGTCGTACACTTCCGGCTCACGCATGATCGTAGATGTCATCCGCCGGATCGTCCCACTCCTGAGGCAGCACGATATTGCCCGTGCTTTTCGAACGCTCGAAACGATACGCGTCGTGAGCCGGAGGAACCGGATACCCGTCGGATCGGACCGGCCTCAGACTCGGCGTGAACGGCATGCCCTTGTCACGGACCGCCTGCCGCAGGCAGATCTCCGTGAACGAGCTCAAGCTCAAACCCATCCGCTCAAGCACGTCCGTCGCCTCGCGCTTGACCTCCGGATCCAATGCAATGGTCGTCCGTTCCTTCACTGCCATAGCAACCTCCCGTCCCCTCAATAGGTTACATAATAATTATGTAAATTATATGCAATATAGACACACATCACAAGCCACTCGCATACATTCCGCTTGATTGGCATCACCGCCCGGTCTCAAGCCCATGAGACACTTAAAGCCATGACTATCATCATCATGCGCACCTCGCATGATAGTCGCACGTGGTCGTTTTCGGCTCTATTCCAAGGCTTTCCGATTTCGGGAAACCTGCCGATCAGCCTCGTTTTCCACAAGGCACCTACAGGCACCCAAGAATAATCCGGTGACATTCCACCGTCCTGCCGGCGCTCAACGTCTTCACCGACCGGCGTGGAAAAGTGCAATCCCCCCCCCTGTGGTTTCATGATGTTCCGCATGAGTGGCGCCCAGAAGCATTCGCCCGGCAGTACGCCTCCGCGTCGGGCAACAGACAGAACGACACGCGGCCCACGCAACCGGACGGCCTTCACCTTGAACTCGTCCGCGTATCAAGTGCCCTTTGCCATAATCCCATCATCCCCCATCGAGTTAGGGGAATGCGGAACAAAAATCAGTTCATATCACTTTTTCTGTTCCTTGAACTGAGCCTGGCCTCTCCAGCAAGCCCTACTACAATAGGGCTCATTCCTCCGCAGTTCGAGAATCGAGTCAATATGCGCCGAATTTGCCACATTCTTGCAGGTCTCCTAGTGTGTGCCGGACTCCTACGCACAGTAAGCGGCTTTATTTTTGACTACCTGCATCCAGAATACGTGTCTAGCTTTCCTTCATATCTTTATTTTTTACGAGCGGTTCCCTTCCTTGTCGCTGCTGGTGCTGTCGAAACTATTTTATTTCTGACAAAAAGGAGAAATAAATGAAGAAACTCAAACAAATTGTCACTGCTTTAGTATCTGTAATATTGGCTGGAAGGGACTGGTGACGTTTCGCCGGACTCGTCATTGATTCCACCGCCACCAATCATGCCACAAGGGGTAGGGGGCTGCGGACGTTTTCTTGGTGAAACGTCAGGCACTTACTGCGGCGCGAACTGGATCCACAGGGCCAACGTGACACAGATTATCGAAGAACACGGCATCGCAATCACGGACCAACGGCGAAACGCCGGAACCGCTCGACACATCATTACCCAATGCATTGGTCTCAACCTTGGTGTCCAGCCACCCCATATCCCTGATTACAACCCGCATTCCTGCGAAGAGCAGGGAATATCCAGCTCCGGTCTCAAGCCCATGAGACACTTAAGACCATGACTACCATCATCATGCGCACCTCGCATGATAATCGCGTGTGGTCGTTTTTGGCCTTGTTCCAAGGCTTTCCATTTTTAGGGAACCTGCCTGTCACGCTCGTTTTCCACGAGGCACCTACAGGCACCCGAAAATAACCCGGGGACATTCCACCATCCTGCCGGCGCTCAGCGTCTTCGTCGACCGGCATGGAAAAGAACAATTCACCCTGTGGTTCCATGATGTTCAGCATGGGCGATGCCCAAAAGCATTCGCCCGGCAGCACGCCTCCACGTCGGACAACCGGCACGCCGGACACGAGGCCTTCAATGTCTCCTTCGCGCAGAACCATCTGCTCGACGTGACCGTTCGTGGATCGTGTCCGGCGTGCCGGTTCGATGAAAGAAACCGCGAGGATCACGGACGGTTCGGCGGCGACATACCGCTGTTTGATTTCGATTAATGCCCGAACGATCTACGTGGTTGTTTGGGCTGCGCTAGTTTACCGGTCTCAAGCATGTGCATGGCGACACCGGTGGAATTATGTGTTTAGTTCCAAAGGTCTGGACTATTTTTATCCAGTAATGACGGAACGGATTCCAATGGGATTGCGTGTGGTAAGCAGAAGGGATGCATTGACTGCGATCGCGGCGCATTCGGTTGGCGCGTTGGGGAGTGTTCCTTCGTAGAGGGTGATTAGCACTGCGGAGGAGTCTTCGTCGACGGTAGCCCGTACACCATGACATTTGGGATTTCCCATGGAGAAGAAAATGCGCACGGAGGTGTCCGAGACCACTTCGTATCGATTCCATGAGGATATATGTTCGTTGCTGAGGTCGGTTCGTTGCTGTACGTCGTTGGAGGATTGCTCCAGTGCCTTTGCTGCGGAATCGTATCCTGCATCTGTGCCTGGTGAGCTGGGGCTGGATTCGCTCCCGTTAGTTGCACATCCCGTTACCGTGATACTGGTCAAAGTAAATACCAGAAGCGCAGCAACGAAACGGCTGCGGAAGCGAATCCTACTAGCCATGATGATGTTTCACCAGCCTTTCTTTTCGCTTTTATATATTCCTTTCAACATCTAACATATTATCTTTACCTACCGAAAGCACAGCCAATAACAATATAACCAATCCGACAATAATATGGCTTGCCATAACACTGGTACTCAGCAAAGGCATCACGATAAATCCCACCGGACTGATTCCCTCACTCAGCACATAATCGAAAGCAAAGATTCCGGCAATATGCCTTTGCGGAACACTCTTCTGTATAGCGGCCGCCCATCTCACAGACGCCGCAGCAATGGCCAGGCTCGCCAAGCTGACCAGAATACACACCACCCACAACGGCATCCGCGACAGCATCGTAACAGGAACCAAGCAGAACGGCAACAGTGAGAGCAGACATACCTTCGACGTTTTCCAGCGGATCGGTATTGGAATCAAAGAACCGATAATAGATCCCACAGAGAACAGAGATTGCACCAGTCCCCAAGCCCAGGACGAATCATAAAGATCCCTCATCAAGACTGGCCCCTGCGTCATGAACAGCGACCAGATGACAAAATGCCACACAGCCGAACCAGTCACAACGCGGACCAATGTCCTCGCCCTAAGGAAGAACCGCAAATCCACGAGTAGACCTTCTCGGCCCTCCTCCTCTTGTTCCGGAGTGAGATCAGGAAGGCTTCTTTGCACCACTAGCGACATGCACATGCAGCCGGCGAGCACAAGCCACATCGCAGAGGCGTTCAACAGCAGCATGAAGAGCGACACCACAGCTGGACCAGCCGCCGAACAAATTCCCAAGACAAAATTCTGAGTCGAATTCGCCCGCTCCAGCTCTTTCGATTCCGCTAACTGAGGAAGGAACGAGCCCATCGTAGGAATCAACAAAGCACCCGCCAACTCCACCATGAAGGAAATCACCATATAGCCTGGCAACGCAATCGTGTCGATAAATGACCATCCCGCACAGAACAGCGCTACAAAAACCCATAGCATCGTCGTGATATGGAACAGTTTCTTCTGCGAAATCCTATGCAATAGGACAGGAGCGACCAGACCACCGAACACAGCAGGAAGTGCTCCAACGCCCAAAATCAGACCGATCTGTGACGAATCATACCCATCCTGGACCGCCGACACGGACAGGAGCACAGGAACGGAAGCAAAAGCGAAGGAATAAAGACCTCGCGACAGCAGGTATCGAAAAAAACAGGTACTCTGCATTATCTGATGTTCACTTTATCTTTCTTGAATACGTATTGAACAATATACCGGGCCTGCCTCTCTAAGTGGATTGGCTGCAATGTGTTAGACAGTCCGATGGGGGACGATTGACATGAGGTTGGAGGCCGACGATGGCCGACCCGAGGCATCCCCGCCACTGCGAGGAGTCGT
>CWGX01000035.1_pt1 | contig 14540 bp, 12 predicted proteins | sample 682481 | NCBI WGS metagenome assembly CWGX01 (sample SAMEA3735743, study PRJEB9488) | human gut metagenome | biome: ENVO:mammalia-associated habitat; material: ENVO:feces | place: Malawi | collected 2009-02-27 | reverse complement strand
GGAGACGTTCTTGCCGCCGGCGGTGATGATGATGTCCTTCTTGCGGCCGGTTATCGTAAGCCGGCCGTCCTCGTCGAGCGAGCCGAGGTCGCCGGTCTTGAGCCAGCCGTCGGCGGTGAACGTTTCGGCGGTCTTCTCGGGGAGATTGTGATAGCCGCGGAACACGTTCGCGCCGCGCACCTGCACCTCGCCGTCGTCCGCGATGCGCACCGACGAGCCGGGGGCGGGCTGGCCGACCGTGCCGATCTTGTTGTCGTTCACGCGTGTCACCGTAAACGGCGCCGCGGTCTCCGTCATACCGTATCCTTGGATCATCGGCAGGCCGATGCCGGCGAAGAAGTGCGCCAGATCGGCGCTCAGCGGAGCCCCGCCGCACGCCACATACCGGATGTTCGGGCCGAGTGCGCCGCGAACCGCGCGGTACACCGATGTCTCGAACATCGCATGCCGGGCGCGCTGGCTGGCGGAATGCTTGCCTCCGTCCTGCTCGGTGCGCGACCATTCGCGGGCGCACTGGGCGGCCTGCGCGAATATGCGCCCTTTGAAACCGGTGCCGGCCTTGCGTGACGCGGCGTTGTACACCTTCTCGAACACGCGCGGCACGCCGAGCAGATAGGTCGGCTTGAACGAGCGCAGGTCGGGAAGCAGCGACTTCGTATCCGGCAGATAGCCGACCACGCCATCGTCGGAGCCAATCGAGCAGTACTGGATGAACCGTGCGAAGCAGTGGGCGAGGGGCAGGAACAGCAGCAGCCGTGGATGGTTGTCGCACACCACCTCGCCAAGGCACTCGTATCCGGCTCGAACCACCGACAGGAAATTGCGGTGCGTGAGCTCCACGCCTTTCGGGGCGCCGGTCGAGCCGGACGTATATACGATAGTGGCGAGGTCGTCGGCATGGGTGTCGGCGATGCGCGCCTCCAGCTCCTCGTCGGAGACCGACACGCCCAATCCCTCCAAAGCGCCCAGCGCGTTGCCGTCCATCATGAGGATGCGCTGCAGGCCGGGGCATTGGTCGTTGATCGAATCGAGACGGTCATAGCGTTCGCGGTTATCGGTGACGGCGAGCTTCACGCCGGAGTCGTTGATGATGCGCTCCGCCTGTGCCGCGGAATCGGTGTCGTAGACCGGCACGTTCACCGCGCCGATCGCGGCGAGCGCGAAATCCAGCACGCCCCACTCGAAGCGGGTGGCGGAGAACAGCGTCACCGCGTCTCCCTTGCCGACACCGAACGCGATGAGGCCCTTCGCTGCGGCGAGCACCAGACGGTGGAACTCGCCGGTGGTGATGCTCGACCACGCGCCCGGGCCGGTCTTGCGCGCCGCGATGGCGGTCGCATTGCCGGTGCGGGCGATGCGTTCGGTGAGCAGCGAGTACAGTGTCTCGTCGTCGTTCACGGTGACGTCGCCGGGGGAGGTGTATTCGCTGATGATGGTCGGAACGGCAGCGGTGCCGACCGGCCGCGCGGCCGGTGCCGTCATGCTGGGTGCTGGTTCATCCGCCGGCTTGTCGGCTTGGGCCGCGTTCGACTGATCCTGTGCCTGATCCTGTGACATCGTGGATTTCCTTTGCAGATGTCCTGATACGTATTCCATCGTCAAGGGTACGTTGCCGTAGGTTCCTGCGGTGTTGTGCATGGGCACGAAAAGCGGCGTCGGGTTTTGTCGTCGCGTACAACCGCGCGGCGCAGGCCGGCGGCGGCGCCACGGTGGCGGACGTCGGGCGGACGGTGTTCCCGCGCGGCGGTGCAGCATGGCCGGCTGATAACGGATTATAGGTTTTCCTTATCGCCGGAAATGAGCCGCTGCGCGTGTTCGCGGCGGGAACGCCTCTAGCATGGTGCCTTGTGTGCCGCCGACGCATCCCGGGGATGTGCGGGCGGTCGAGGCAACGACAACAATGGCAATATAGACAATACAGTAGCGGCAACAATGACGGCGATGGCGGCAGTCGTCGCGACGGCCATCGCCGCAGCATATGGAAGGAGAACCCTCAATGGCTGAAAATCGAGCGGAACTGAACAAGAACCTGGCGCAGATGCTCAAGGGCGGCGTGATCATGGACGTGACGACTCCCGAGCAGGCTCGGGTCGCCGAGGACGCCGGCGCGTGCGCGGTCATGGCGTTGGAGCGCATCCCCGCTGATATCCGTGCCGCCGGCGGCGTCTCGCGTATGAGCGACCCGGCCATGATCAAGGGCATTCAGGAGGCCGTCTCCATTCCGGTCATGGCGAAGGTGCGCATCGGGCACATCGCTGAAGCCCGCATCCTGCAGGCCATCGACATCGACTACATCGACGAGTCCGAAGTGCTTTCGCCGGCCGATGACGTCTATCACATCGACAAGACACAGTTCGACGTGCCGTTCGTGTGCGGTGCGAAGAACCTGGGTGAGGCACTTCGCCGCATCGCCGAGGGTGCCGCGATGATTCGCACCAAGGGCGAGCCCGGCACCGGTGACGTGATCCAGGCCGTGCGTCACATGCGCACGATGAACAAGCAAATTCGCGAGCTCGTCGGCCTGCGTGACGATGAGGTGTTCGAGGCCGCCAAGCAGCTGGCCGTGCCGGTCGAGCTGGCGCGTTACGTGCACGACAACGGCCGACTGCCGGTCGTGAACTTCGCCGCCGGTGGCGTGGCCACCCCGGCCGACGCGGCGCTGATGATGGAGCTCGGTGCCGAAGGCGTGTTCGTCGGTTCCGGCATCTTCAAGTCCGGCGACCCGGCCAAGCGCGCCGCCGCCATCGTCAAGGCCACCGCCAACTGGCAGGACGCCGATCTGCTGGCACGACTCTCCGAGAACCTCGGCGAGGCCATGGTCGGCATCAACGAGGACGAAATCCAGACCATCATGGCCGCCCGCGGCGAGTGATCATAGCCCGCTAGCGGCGGGACGATCGAGCCGCCCCTCCCGCTGGCGAAGGCGGTCAACTTGGCGGGAATTCGCCCCCGCTGGCGGCGAGGGCTGTCGCGGAGCGACTGGGGTGGTAGAGGCGCATCCTCAGTCACCCCACCCCCTCCCACCGCATTCGATGGCTCCCCTCATCGGGATCCAAGGAGTAATCATGGTTGTAGCTGTTGAATATATTTCGAAGGAAGAGTCGGCCGATGCCGAGACGACAAAGCACGGCGTGACCGGCATCCTGGCCGTACAGGGCGCGTTCGCAGAGCACGCTGCGATGCTCGACAAGCTCGGCGCCCAGTGGAAGCTGCTGCGTGCCGCCGAGGATTTCGACGATTCCATCGACCGCGTGATTCTGCCCGGCGGCGAGTCGACCACGCAGGGCAAGCTGCTGCGCTCCACCGGTCTGTTCGCGCCGATCGCCGCGCACATCGCTGCCGGCAAGCCGGTGTTCGGCACGTGCGCCGGAATGATTCTGCTCGCGAAGCGACTGGAAAACGACGACAACGTGTACTTCGGCGCCCTCGACGCCACGGTTCGCCGCAACGCTTACGGTCGGCAGCTCGGTTCGTTCGCCTCCACGGCTGATTTCGGTGACATCAAGGACTTTCCGCTCGTGTTCATCCGTGGGCCGTTCGTCTCCGATGTCGGGGCGGACGCCACGATCGAGACCGAGGTTGATGGGCGTGTGGTCGGTCTGCGACAGGGCAACATTCTCGCCACGGCCTTCCACCCCGAACTCACCGACGACACCCGCATTCACGAGTTATTTTTGAGCCTGTAGGCTCCCGCTAGCGGATCGGGCTGCTTGTCGGCGGGGGAACGGCAGTGAGGCCAGCGGGCTGGTCATGCATGGCATGTCCGTAACTGCAGGGTCGAGGGCTGTTCGCGAAGGTGACCGGGGTGGCCGAGGGCTTTCGGGGTATCATCCGCAGCTCGGTGTCTCGAATTATGGCCGAGACAGCAGGTCGCCGCGTCCCTTCGTTTCGTAGTTGTGCCACACCAGCGTGATTTTGCCCGATTTGGCCGTGGTGTGGCCACGCCGATGGCCACACCAGCTCGTGCAAACGTTTACATGACCTGGTGTGGTACATGATGTCATTCGTTTTCCTTGAAATATCAAGGAAACGGGATTCGACTCCAAACCGGTATCGGGCGCGTGTACCACAGAAGGCCGAAAAGAGGCAAAAAAGCCCTGGTGTGGTACAGGCTTTGCGATGTCGTGTGCGTCGTATGACCCGCAAATCGCCGGATGGTGCCATCTGTCGACACGATAAGCTTATATCAACGTTGTCATGCCATATCGTGCGTCGCTTACTTGCCTGATGCCTTCCTCAAGTTCTGAGCAAGAGGCATCGCCGGGCCATGCATTATCCGGCGAAAGTCCCATTTCGGCGCTTCCGAATGGGACTTTCGCGGGGTGAAAGATGCGGACGGTGGATCGGGGGGTCGACTTCTACTTCAACCGCGCGAAGAACAAGGCCGTCGTGCGCGAGCCGGCAGGCGAGACCCTGCTCGTCTACCGCGGATGCGGCAATGCTGATGATGGCAGGGCCGTCACGCTGAAACGCAACGGTGTGCTCATCACGGTGTCGCAACGTTGACGGATCGCCGGCTCCAGACATGGGGCCGGCGATTTCCATAACGCCCGGTGACCAGCCGGGCGCAGCTTCCTGACGGTCGCAGCATCCGGCTGGTCGCGGCCGTGCCCACTGCGGGGTATCGATGAGCAGCCTGGCGTGGTCATGAACAGCGGCGACATGCGTGGTGGCGAACACGTCATCGGATGGCAACGATGTCGCGAAGACGACAAAACCGTAGCAGACATGCGGTAAGGAGGCCCGTATGACAACTTCGGCGAAGACGATTACCATAGGGGGAGTTTCCTCTACGAGTAAGGTTGACGCGATGGGCAAGACCGAAAACGGCAAGACCGGCAAGAGCGAGATCGCGCAGAACCTGCCAGGCTCGCCGACGACGGCCGCACGTCGGCGCGTCACGTTGCGCGACGTCGCCACCGCGGCCGGCGTGTCGCTGAAAACGGCATCCAACGTCATCAACGGCACCGGACGCATGACCGACGCCACCCGCGCCAAAGTCGAAGCCGTCATCGAGCAGACCGGATACCGGGTCAACGTCGCCGCGCGCAACCTCAACCGGGACCGCACCGGCTTCATCACGCTCGCTGTGCCGACGCTGACCGCGCCGTACCTGTCCGAGCTCGCGAACCGCGTGATCGACGCCGCCCGGCAGCGCGGGTACCTCGTGTACGTCACCACATACGCGGAAGGGTCGGCGACGGGCGCCCGCGAGCTGTTGCGCAACTTCAACACCACGGTGTCGGACGGCATGATTCTGTCGATGAGCGAGGTCGAGGACATCAACCCGGAGGACCTGGAGGTCGATTTCCCGCTGGTGGTGGTCGGCGCGCGAACCATGTGGGGCAAGGCCGATCATGTGACGCCCAACGACGTGCAGGCGGCGGCATCGGCCGCCGGATACATGTTCGACTGCGGCGTGAAGTCGCTGGCGGTGGTCGGCGGACGTGGCGCATATGACGAGGCGAAGCTGCTCGGCGCGGTGGAAGGCAACGCGCAGCTACGTTTGCGCGGCATCATCGAAGAATGCCGGCGACGCGGCATGACGCTGGACGCGCGGCTGGTCGGCAATGTCGAGCAGGAATGGACGATTGGCGCGGGCGCCCATGCCACGCAGGAGCTCATCGACAAGGGCGTGCCGTTCGACGGCGTCATCGGCCTGAACGACCAGCTGGCCATCGGCGCGTTGACCGTGATGCGCGCGAACGGCATCGAGATTCCCCGGCAGGTTCAGGTGATCGGGTTCGACAACATCGAGGAGTCGCAATATCTGCAGATTCCGCTCACCACCATGGATTCGCGTCTGGAGTGGACCGCGCCTACCGCCGTCGAGCGGATTCTCGGGCGCATCCGCGGTGAGATCGCTAAGCCCGAGTTGTTGATGACCGATTGCAACGTGATTGTGCGCGACAGCACGCGGTGAATCTCGGGGATTACGGGAACCACGCTCTCAAAACTCGCAGATACAGGCCATTTTTAGTGAATTTGGCCCTGTATCTGTGAGTTTTGAGAGCGCGATTGTAGATATAACGCCGTGTTTCCCTATCTGAGGTCGGTGGTGGCATGTGCTCCGTCCCGCGAAGGTCTCGTTTCACTGGCCTTGGATGGGACTTTTGCCGGATGGGGGCGCTGACAATCGACATGACGGCGGCCTGGTGGGCGTGCTCCGCCCCCGCTGGCGGGGGCTGTCGGTCGGAGGCCGGCTGGGGTGGTCGAGGGATGCTCCGGCCATGGGTCTTGCGTAGAACCGTGGTGCGCGTCGGGTCTGATTTGTCGCGACACGCCCGGAGTGGTGGCACAATTGCGAGGCCGGTTATTGCGGATCGGAGGAATTGCGCGTTTCGTCACGACTGCATATGGCGGTTGTGCTGCGCACTCCGGGCGTGTCGCAGCTGATGGCGGCGGCATTCCCTGGCGACGTCGTTCCTTGGTAGGTGGTGTTCCTCTGTCTTGCGTGTTGACATGTTCTGGTATAGCGGTGTGTCATTGCTCGTGTTGATACTCCGTTGTATCAAAAGAAGCCGGTTCCGCCCGCCGACACGATCGCGCCGGTGCTCTCCGGCGTGGATGACGTGACGGTGGAACAGGATTCCGAATTCGAGCCGTTGGCCGGCGTGTCGGCCACGGACGATGTGGATGGCGACGTGACCGATGCCGTCAAGGTGTCCGGTTCGGTGGACGCGGCGAAACCAGGAGAGTACGTGCTGACGTACACGGTTTCGGACAAGGCCGGCAACACGGCCACCGCCGAACGCACGGTCACCGTGAAAGCCAAGGAAGGGCCGACGGAGCCGGGTAAGCCGACGGAGCCGGGTAAGCTGACCGAGCCAAGTGATGCCGAGCCGACCGAGCCCAGCGAGTCGGATGACGACAAGACGGAAGCGCCGCACGGCCAGCATGGTGGCCGGCAGAACCAGCATGGCCTGTCCGCCACGGGCGCGTCGCGGTCAGCGGGCTGGTCGTGCTGCTGGGCATCGCTGGCGGCATGGTACTCATCGGCCGGCGGCGTTGTCTGCCGGCCCCTGCACCGATGCCGCCAATCGCGAATCGTATGCCGATCATCCGATATGATGGCATACTGGTGTAGGGAGGCTCGGCATATCGCCATGGCATATGCCCCGAACCGGATGTAGTGTGAAGACAAGGAGACGACCATGCTGGGAACCAGCGATCTCGCCGTTGCGGCGGCTGCTGCGAGCGTGCCGGGAATCAAACTCAATGACGGCAACGTGATTCCGCAAATCGGGTTGGGGCTGCTGCGAATCGAGAACGATGATGTCGCTCCCGTGGTCAAATCGGCGTTGGCGGCGGGGTACCGGCATATCGACGGAGCCGCGGGCTACAACAACGAGGGTGGCGTCGGCCGCGCCCTCGCCGAAACCGGCTTCAACAAGGGCCGCAAGCGCAATCATCTGTGGGTCACGACCAAGCTGCGCGACTCCGAGCAGGGGTACGACACGGCACTTGCAGCCTTCGACCGACAGCTGGGACTGTTGCAGCTGGAATACGTCGACATGTACATGATTCATTGGCCGACTCCGTTCAATTGGCGTTCCGGAGCGACCTGGAAGGCGTTCACCAAGCTGCGCGACGAAGGCCGCGTGAAGACGCTGGGCGTGTGCAACTTCCTGCCGGAGCATCTGACCCGTCTGTACGAGGAGACCGGCGAATGGCCGGCGGTCAACCAGATCGAGCTGCACCCGACCTGGCAGCAGCGCGAAGTCGTCGCATTCTGCAAGGAGCACGGCATCGCGGTAGAAGCATACTCCCCGATGGCTCGTGGCGCCGATCTGAAGGCCGGCAACGGCACGATCGCGCGAATCGCCGAGGCGCACGAGGTGTCGCCTGCTCAGGTGATCCTGCGCTGGCACATCGAAAACGGCACGATCATCATCCCCAAGTCGGTGCACCCCGAACGTCAGCGGCAGAACCTCGACCTGTTCGGCTTCGCGCTCACGCTCGATGAACATGCCACCATCGACGCGCTCGACGGTCCGGAACGCGCGGGGCACGACCCTCACACGTTCTCCTACGCCTGATCCGGCGGGGAGAAAGGTACGCGGCGTGAGTCCGGGCTTATGCCGCGCGCCTGAGCCGACGACGGTAAGCTGACGACGGTACCGCCGCGCAGCCCACGAGACTGACCGCAGAACCAACGACAGGCCGATTGACCATGCGCACGCATTTTCGCAAACGCCGATTCCGCGGATCATCCCCGCTGGAACGTCTTATGATACTGGTGGTGATCGCCGCTCTGCTCGGCGTCGTCATCGGTCTGGCGTTGCCCAAAATCAGCCCCTCAATCGGCGAGATCACCGGCGAATACATTGCCTCCGGCCCGGCGGCGGACGCGCTGAACGGGCTGCAGGTCGACGACCGGCCCGACTCCACCGGCTACGACCGCGACTCCTTCGGATTCCGCGCCACCGACGATGATGGCGACGGCTGCGACGTGCGCGACGATGTGCTCGCCCGCGACCTGACTGATGTCATATTCAGCGCAGCCAAGCGCTGCCAAGTCTCCTCGGGTACGCTCGCCGACCCCTACACCGGGAAGACCATCCTGTTCGTGCGCGGCCGAAACACCAGCGCCGCCGTGCAGATCGACCACGTCGTGGCGCTCGCAAACGCCTGGCAATCCGGTGCCAGGGACTGGACCACTGCCCAGCGCTACCGCTTCGGCAACGACCCTTACAATCTGCTCGCCGTGGATGGCCCCGCCAACCAGGACAAGGGATCCGCCTCCGCCGCTTACTGGCTTCCCACCAACGGCGAGTATCGTTGCGAATACGTCGCGCGGCAGATCGGCGTCAAACGGCATTACGGTCTGACCGTCACCACCAGCGAGAAGCGTTCGATGCTCGCCGTGCTGCGCGCATGCCCAGCGCAACAGATCCCCAGTCAGTGAGGGGCGGAATAGAGCCCATCGCTCGACAAATGCCGCAGTCCGCCCAGCGGGGAGTCGTGTGGCGGGAAATTCGACGGTCTGTTACAAACGCGGTGTATACTATTAGGCGGATCGAGTAGCGCCCAGGGGTCGGGCGCATGAGAGGAATGAGGGAATGGAAGAGCATCGTCAGATGATCGATGACAAAACCGATTCGGAGATCGACATCGAACGCAGCCATGCCGAGGAAGCGTCTGGGCGCCATCATCACGAGCATGCGCTCGCCAGCATCTTGGGGCCGGCGTTCGTGGCCGCGGTCGCCTATGTCGATCCGGGCAATGTGGCGGCGAACATCACGTCCGGCGCACGATACGGCTACCTGCTGGTATGGGTGCTGGTGCTGGCGAACGCGATGAGCGTGCTGATTCAATACCAGTCGGCGAAGCTCGGCATCGTCACCGGCAAGAGCCTGCCGGAACTGCTGGGGGAGCGTATGAGCAACGCGGGACGGTTCATGTTTTTCATGCAGGCGGAGGTCATCGCCATAGCCACGGATCTGGCCGAGGTGATTGGCGGCGCTATCGCCCTTAATCTGCTGTTTGGCCTGCCGCTGTTCGTCGGCGGCCTGGTGATCGGCGCGGCCTCCACGGTGATGCTGTGGTTCCAGGGCGGCAGGACGCAGACCACGTTCGAACGGATCATCATCGTGATGCTGCTGGTCATCACCTTCGGGTTCATCGCCGGCCTGTTCGTGGCGCCGCCGGATCCCGCAGCGGTGGTGCGGGGCCTGATCCCACGCTTCCAAGGCACCGATTCGGTGCTGATGGCCGCCTCGATTCTGGGCGCCACCGTGATGCCGCATGCCATCTACCTGCATTCCACGTTGGTCAACGACCATTACGCGCACGGCGATAAGCCGTCGATCGCCATGCAGCTCAAAGGTTCGAAGATCGATGTGACGTGGGCGCTGCTGCTAGCCGGCACGGTGAATCTGGCGATGCTGGTGCTTGCCGCGAACTCGTTGCACGGCATGTCCGGAACGGATTCCATAGACGGCGCGCAACGGGCGATCACGCAGGTGCTTGGCCCGGTGATCGGCACGATATTCTCCGTCGGACTGCTGGCCTCGTCGTTGAGTTCCACGTCGGTCGGCACGTATGCCGGTTCCGAGATCATGCGTGGTCTTCTGCATGTCAACGTCCCGATGTGGGCGTGCCGCGTGGTCACGCTGGTGCCCGCGCTAATCGTGCTGTGGTTCGCCAAAGACCCCACTCAGGCGCTGGTCATCGGCCAGGTGGTGCTGTCCATCGGCATTCCGTTCGCCGTGATTCCGCTGATGCGTTATACGCACACCAAGGAGCTTATGGGCGAATGGGTCGACGGGACGGTCAAACACGTGATCTTCATGATCGTAGTGGCGTTGATCGTGGCGCTGAACGTGCTGCTGATCGCGCTGACGATTTTCGGGCGTGCGTGACGTGGACGACTGACGCCGAGACTCGCCGATTTCCCGCGGATTCCGCTCCGAGATGCGGGATTAGGGATGGCATATGACGAAAGCGTTCCTAAGTGCGCGCCGAAACGACGACCGTGCGCACTTAGCGACGCAAACCGGGCCATTTGCGTCCCTAAGTGCGCGGACTTGTCATTTCGGCGCGCACTTAGAGACGCTTTCGCGCTCTGATGGCTCTGGATCGTTCGGAGCCGTGATGTTTGGCAATTGGATTCCGATTACCGGTGACGTTCCTACGCAAATTGGCGACTATTGTCATCGTCCGGTGACAATAGTCGCCAATTTTTTGCGATTACCGGTGCGAGACCGTGCGGATTCTCGCGATGGCCCGCTGCGCCACGTCCCGCGAGGATCCGGCGCCGGCTCCTTTGACGCCGAACAGCACGATGAGCGCCTGTATGAACACGATGAACGCGCTGACTCGCAGCGTCCACTGCGTGCCGAAGATGCTCGCGGCGATTGTGTCGCCTCCATGCAGTTGAATCAGCGTCTCCATCAAGATGACCAGCACGGGGGCTCCGATCGCACCCGCGATCTGCCGGACCGTGTTGGTGACCGCCGACCCGGCTGACACCTCCGTCGGGTCGAGGCAGTTGAGCGACCAAGTGGTGATGGGCATGATGATGAAACCCATGCCGATCTGGCGCACGAACTGCCATATCGATACCCACCAGATCCACGTGTTGCCGTCGATCAGACTCATCATGATGGTGCCGAACAGCAGCACCAGCGTGCCACTGAGCGCCACCGGCCTCGCCCCGAGCCGGTCGAGCAGCTTGCCGCCGAAGAACTGCGAGATGCACATGCCGAATGCGCCGGGCATCATGACCAGTCCGCTGATGGTCGCCGAATAGCCGCGGTCGTTCTGGATATACAGCGGCATGATCACCATGATCGAACTGAATGCGAAGAAGCTGAGCGCGGCACAGATCGTCCCGACGGTGAAACTGCGGTTGCGCAGCACGCCGAGGTCGAGCAGCGGCGGTTCGGGAGTGGTGCGTTGCGCGGTGTCCGACTCGTCCACGGACTGCCGGACGGCCACCGTATACGCCTTCGCGCGGCGCACCTGCCGCACCACGAACCACACGATGCCGCACAGTCCGACAAGCATCGCGCCCCATGCCATCGGATTCGACGGCGCGTACGATTCGATGTTTGTGAACCCGAACATCAGGCCGCCGAAGCCGAGCACCGACATGGCCACGGAGAAGAAATCGGCCTTGGCATGGTCGTCGGTCGTCCCGAAGTTACGCAGCCCGAAGATGGCCAGCAACAGGCAGAACACGCCGATCATCGTGAGCGTGAAGAAAATCGAACGCCAGCCGAAACTGTCGGTCTGGAAGCCGCCGAAAGTCGGCCCCAGCGCGGGGGCCACGCTCATGGCCATGCCGACCGTGCCCATGGCCATGCCACGGCGGGATAGCGGGTAGATCGAGAAGACGGTGATCTGCAGCACCGGCCACATCACGCCCGTGCCGACGGCCTCAAGCAGTCGGCCGGCCAGCACCACCAGAAACGTCGGGCCGACCCATGCCAGCAGCGATCCCACGGCGAACACGGTCATCGAGACGATGACGATTTGCCGGGTGGTGAAGCGGCGCGTCAGGAATGCGGTGAGCGGCACCATCACGCCCATGACCAGCTGGAAAATCGACGTGAGCCATTGCCCGGTGGTCACGGAGATGCCGAATTCCGATACGATGGTCGGCAGCGCGGCGGACAGCTGCAGCTGCGTGAAGTTGCCGACGAACGTGATGAACGTCAAGATGGCAAGCGAAGCGAGGGCCACGCGCGAAAGATGGCCGTTCACATAGCTTTCGTCGCTGGAGAGCGGCGTGGACAGCGTGGATACGCGTTTACCGCCGGCTGTGCCGCCGCGCTTTGCGAGGGTTTTCTTCGGGTTCTTGCCGTTCGTGCTGGTTTCCGTGCTGCTGTCGTTATTGTCGCTGCGATTGGTCATTGTGCCGTATTCTCCTCCGTTCCGCCTCATGCGCTTGTGTATGCGTCATCCCTGTTCCGCCGCGTAGGGATTGTTGTATATGCATCATTTCTGCCGACCAATACACACTACTCCTACAGGTGGGCAACCCGGGTGGAGGCGTGGGGAGAAGGTTGGGAGAGAAGGGCGCGGAGGGAAGAATGTAGGGAAGGCCACGGAGGGGTGGAATGGAAGAACACAGAGAGGAGAGTGCAGGGAAGCGGAAGTTGAGTAGGGAGAGACGGAAATATGAGCACTCGGATATTGGCGGCGCGGAGATGCGGCGGTGCGGAAGTCGCGCCGCCGCATCCCCGTCAGTACGAGCCGGTGCCGCGCACGACGGCCACCACGGTCTTGAGCAGGATCGCGATGTCGCCGGTCAGCGACCAGTTCTGGATGTACGACACGTCGACGAATTCGGACTGCTCCTGCGTCAGGTTGCTGCGTCCGGACACCTGCCACGGACCGGTGATGCCGGGCTTCACCAGCAATCTGGCCGAATACAGCGTGCCGTAGCGCGCCACTTCCTCCGGCAGCGGTGGACGCGGGCCGACGAGGCTCATGTCGCCTTTGAGCACATTGAAGAACTGCGGAATCTCATCTATCGAGGTCTTGCGGATGAAATGGCCGATTCGCGTGACTCGCGGGTCGTTCTTGAGCTTGAAGACGAACCGGTCCTCTATGCCGTATTCCTCGGCGAGCTGCTTCTTGATGGCTTCGGCGTTGACGTTCATGGAACGGAACTTGTACATCGTAAACGGCTTGCCGTAGACGCCGATGCGCTGCTGCCGGAAGAAGACGGGGCCGCCATCCTCGTGCTTGATCAGCAGCGCGACGACCAGCATGATCGGCGAACTGATGATGATCGCGATGAGCGAGAAGAAGATGTCGCTCAGGCGCTTGAATATTCTCGTGATGGTGGAGTACTGCGTGAGCTGCGCGGTGAGCACCGGCATCAGGGGATTGCTGCGGAAGTGGAGCTGCGCGGCGTTCAGGTCGGCCAGCGACGCGGTCTGCGCGAGCTCGATGCCCATGGATTCTATGGCGAGCGATAGGGCGCGCATGGTTTCCGAATCGCGGGTGAGTACGTCGGCGATGAGCACGGTTTGCGCTTTCAGGTATTTCGCGGTGATCGGCAGATGGGAGTCCAGCGGCAGCGCGATCAGCTCGGCCTCGTCGCCGTCGTCTGCGGTGAAGGGGACCGAGAGGAGTCGTCTTGGTGCGTTTGGCGTGTTGCCTGCGCTCGCCTTGACGGGGCAGACCGCGATGGGGATGTATCCGAGCGACTTGCTGTTGCGCAGCTGCACGATGGTGTCGTGAATGCTCTCAGGCGAGCCGATGATGATTGTCGGATATCCGAAGCCCTTGCCTTCACGCCGGTGGCGGTGCAGGAACCGGCGTGCGAGCCACCGTTCGATGATGGTGAGCATCAGCGTGAGTATCGGGATGAGCGCGTTGAAGATGCGCGGCTGGTCGAGCTTGAACAGGTAGTTGATCGTGCACAGCATGATGAAATCCATGAACGATGCTTTGACGAGCTTGTTGTATAGGGCGTATCCCTCGCCCATAGTGTGCCGCTCGTAGCAGTGCGTGCTGCACAGGCTGATGATCCATGAGCAGCATGCGAGCAGCACCATGGTGATGACGCCACGACCGGCACCGCCCAGCGATTTCGTGTACTCGTACGCCTCGGGGTAGAGCAGGCTGATGATGACCGTCGCCAGGATCGTCATCATCAGGTCAAGCAGGACGAGCGTCGTATTGAACAGGTAACGCCACCGCGGCACGGTGTAGCTGAAGAATGGGGGGGGGGTAGTTTCTGCATAGTTGCTGCCGGGCCTGACGAAGTATGATCCGTTGAAGAACTTCGTCTGCGATGTTCCTTCCTGTGATGTCCCTGTCTCTTCCGGAATTTCGTTGTACTGCCTGACGTCCTCATGGTCATCGAGGCTACGATCGTCGTGTGAGTGCGATGCCATAGTACGGCTTGCGGCAGCACTTTCGACCATAGTTGCTCGTCCCTTCTCCGTCCCTCTATACGAAAAACCATTTCATTATACTCTGGTGCGTGTTAACGGCGAGTTCTGCCCCGTCGAATAGTGTATGACACTGTACCTGATGGCTGAGTGTGCCCCGGATTCAACTTGTAAGTGCAACGGCTG
>CWGX01000053.1_pt5 | contig 16327 bp, 16 predicted proteins | sample 682481 | NCBI WGS metagenome assembly CWGX01 (sample SAMEA3735743, study PRJEB9488) | human gut metagenome | biome: ENVO:mammalia-associated habitat; material: ENVO:feces | place: Malawi | collected 2009-02-27 | reverse complement strand
GTTGTCCAACGTGAGGGTGTCGGATGTGGGAGCGCAGACGGCGAACGTGTCGTTCGACTACAAGATCGACCTTGCGCAGGTGGACGAGATCAAGGACGTGTGCTTCTCTATCGAGGTGCAGCGTATCACCGACATCACCCCGATAGAGAAGGCGCACTCAAGTGCGAATACCATCGGGGGTACTGGATTCCCATATGCAGCACGGGCGTTTCCGATGATGAGCTGACCGCAGGCTCGTACGACAGCATCTATGGCTTCCATGGCGATAAGGAGTACAAGGGCGTCTTTAACGACAATGACCTATCGACTGATGGGAGCAAGGTGGCTTTCAAGGCCTCTGGCCAATGGTTCGCCAGGTGGGACGAGGACTCCTGGAATGGCAAGGCCTCCGGCAGTTTTGATTTCCCATTGATTGGCTTGACTCCCAACACCGCGTATACGAACAACGCAAAGGGCTCTGATTTTCCTTCGTACCCCTATCAGGAAGTCGTTCAGGACACGTCGAACGAATTGCTGCGTAATGGCGTGCATGTGAAGACCCCGGTGGATATCCGGCAAGTCGCGCTGTACGCGCAGCCCATCTACAAGGATTCCAATACCAAGGTGAGCCATTGGGTGGAGGACAACGAGAACGCGTTGAAGTTCGTCCCCGATTTCACGACGAAGTCCGTCGCGGCTGCGAAGCCTGCTGAGACGTTGCCTGATAAGACTGACGTGAAGGCTGAGGTTGCCGGTGGCAAGGTCGAGCCGGGCAAAACCGCCCGCGTGTACATCGATAACCTGAAGGATGGGGCGAAGGGCAAGGCGGATGCGAACAGCCTGTTCTGGTACGCGTACATCTATTCCACCCCTCAGGCGTTGACCGGCCCGGGCGGCGCCCCGTTCGTGACGGTGAAGAAGGAGGAGAAGACCGGCAAGTACTACTTCGACGCGCTGATCCCCTCCAACCTGCCTGACGGCGAGCACAAGATCAGCGTTCAGGACGAAAACGGCACCGTGCAGGCGTGGACCCCGGTGACCGCGGGCGACACTTCTCCCACTCCGACTCCGGTTGACAAGTCCAAGCTGAACACGGCCGTGGGTGACGCCGCCAAGCTGGCTGAGAAGGATTACACCAAGGATTCCTGGGCTCCGTTCGCGAAGGCGCTGGCCGACGTGAAGACTGTCGCCGGTAAGCAGGATGCGTCCCAGGCTGACGTGGATGCTGCCGTGAAGGCCTTGGCTGACGCGCAGTCCGGGTTGAAGAAAGCGGAGACCGTTCCCTCGAAGCCAAGCAAGCCGGACAATGGCGACAACGACAAGCCGTCCGACAGCAACAAACCGGCTGCAACCAGGCCGTCTGCAAGTGACAAGAAGGCCGATTCCAAGAACGATGGCAAGAAGCAGGGGTTGGCCAAGACCGGCGTTGACGTGCGGTCGTGGCCGGTGCGCTGGTCGCCCTGGCCGTGCTGGGTGCCGGTTTTACAGCGGTGAGGAGGATCCGCTGCTAAACACGTAGCCGGTTTGCCGAACCACTGACATCAGGGGTGGGCATGTCCTTTCATGGCATGCCCACCCTTTCGTCGTATGCGGGCTGAGTGTTTTTATGCAAGCGTCTGTTGGAAACGATGCGGGATATGGCGGTTATTTTGCTTGTTTGCGGCGTAACGCTTTGAGGTAGTTCTGTTTGAATGAGCGCCAGTCTCCGAACATTTTGTGATCGGTTTCGGTGTTTTCTCCGGCTTTGAATTTCAGCGCGGTCAATTCGATGGTGCACATGAGATCGGCTGCTTGTTCGAGGCGGTAGTCTTTAGGGTCGGCTTTGCGGTAGATGACCGCTTCCTTGGAGAGTGCATAGCCGATGGATGCCTTCAACGCGTTGGTAACGACCTGCTGTCCGTTGTCGTAATAGATCTTGATGGTGTCGTACGACTGGAATCTGTCGAGGTGTGTCAGCAGATAGTTCGCCAGGTCTCGCCGCAGCTGAGCCTCGAAACGACGTTTGTCGTTGTCGAACTCGCTTTTGCGGTGTGCGAACGTCACGTAGGTGAAGGGCAGATTCCGTGCGAGGGTGAAGAACGCGACGAACAGGCGCTTGCGGTCGGCCATGCTGAGGGTCTCGTAGTCGGCGTGCCCGTTGAGCAATGGTCCTGCGTGGAAGGGAATGTCTGGCAGTGAGGCATCCGCGAGGTGTTGCTCATAGCGTTCGATGTGGGGCATGACCGGTTCTGACTGGTCATGGAACACGAGCGTGATGAGATAGTACTTGGAGAGTTTGCCCCATTCGCCGGACTCGTCGACCATGATGCTCAACTCGCGCATCGCCGGCCTCCCCGGATGAAAAAGAAGTGCCGGGGGAATACCCCCGGCGGCTTGGAGCCTTCCTTATTGCTAAGAGAAAGCAAGCCTAGTTTACTGGTCTTGTGTGATGATGTCAATCCGTTCTCTGGATTCAAGGGAGGCGGTGATGGTCACGGGTGGGCCAACGATGGTTTCTGGTCTGGGGTGAAACGATGAGGTTTCTGATTTTGATTGAAGCTTGTTTCGGTTTCGCCGTTGGTTCGGGGATTGGTCTGTTGAGTAGGCTGTGCCCGTGGCTGAATGGGATAGGTATGCATTGATGCTTACTGTGTTGACGTGAATCAGCGGAGCTGCGGGCCAGGACATGTGTCTAGTGTCATCCGTTCCGAACGCAGTGAATTGCATGATCATCTGAATGGAATCCGACTGATTGATGACACAACAGGTGACACAGTCTTGACACAAAACGCTCGGGAACCACCGGGTTGGTTCCCGACACACTTTTGTGTCAGCGGACACGCCAAGGAAACGTTGAAATAGCAACGATCACGAAGGCTGACCCATCTGAACAATAAATGCGAACCTGTTCGACCAGGTGTTTCCTCACCCGACGGTCGCCGTGGATCCCAGCGGCGAATGGATCGTGCACGATCCCGACGGCCGGCTTCCCGATAAGTGATTCGGTCCGTCTGCAGTGTGCCGACGAACCCATGAGCGGGCTCGTCGGCGGGCTGATATGTCAGTGTTTTTCGACGGGTGGGCGTGATTAGTGGGTTTCGCCCATGATGTCGGTGGCATCCTCCTCGACGCTCACTGCGGCTTCGATCGCGGCCTCGATGGCCTTGGCCATTGTCGTGATTTCCATGGTGGGCGTGCCGTTCGGCTTGCCCACGCCCTGCGCGGTCGCGTACGGCACGTGGATGAAGCCGCCCTTGACTCCGGGGAACCTGCGGTCGAGCAGGTACAGCACGTTGTACATGATGCTGTTGCACACGTAGGTGCCAGCCGTGTACGACATGAGCGCCGGGATGCCGCTCGCGTTGATGCGCTTGACCATGGCCTTGACCGGCAGCGTGGCGAAATACGCGGTGTCGCCATCCTCGCGCAGCGGGGTGTCGAATGGCTGCTCGCCGTCGTTGTCGGGGATGCGGGCTTCGGCCAGATTGATCGCGACCTTCTCCACGGTCACGGCCGAACGGCCTCCGGCCTGACCGATGCACAGCACGTAATCGGGCTTCTCGCGTTCGATGGCCTCCTCGACCACCATGGCGCTGCGCGTGAACACGGTCGGAATCTCCAATTTGACGACGCTCACGCCCGCGATGGATTCGGGCAGCAGCTTGACCGCTTCGAATGCGGGATTGACCGGCTCGCCGCCGAACGGATCGAATCCGGTGACCAGGATCTTGCTCATAATGGCTCCTTTGCTTGAAATATATGGATGGAATACGGTGTCACTGGGCGATGAGCATGTACACGATCTGCACGACGATCATCACCATCGCCGGCAGCACCTGCTTCTTGATCACGCCCATGCGGTCCTTCATGTCGAGCATCGCAACGGGCACGATGTTGAAGTTGGCCGCCATAGGCGTGCACAGCGTGCCGCAGTAGCCGCAGGTCAGCGCGAGGATGCCAATCGCCGCCGGGTCGGCGCCATAGGCGAGCACGAACGGCGCGCCGATGCCCACGGTCATCACGGTGATCGCGGCGAACGCGTTGCCCATGATCATCGTGAACAGCATCATGCCCACGCCGAACACGATGATGCCGATCGTGACGTTGCCCTTGGGAATGATGCCGCCGACGAGCTCGGCGATCACGTCTCCCACGCCGGCCGAAGTGAAGATCGCGCCCAGGCTCGCCAGCAGCATCGGCAGCATGCACAGCGCGCCCATGGAAGACAGCAGACGTTCCGAATCGTTGAGGAACACCGCAGGCTTGTTGCTGCGAGAGAACGCGAACAGAATCACGGCGGCGAGCATCACGCCGATGCAGCAGCCGGTCAGGGCGCTGACGCTGGGAATCAGTGCGCCGATGATCGCGAACACGCCCAAGCACAGGGCGGGGATGAAGATGCGCATGCCGATGCGCTTGAAGTTCGCGTTGACTTCCTCCTCGCGCGGCGCGCTGGCATCGGACGCCGAGCCTTTGCGCACCTGACGGAAGACCGCGGGGATGATCATGATGATAATGAGCACGCCGTCGGCGATGGCGGGAATCCACCGGCCGAACGCGATGACGATGCCGAGCGCGGTCCAGAACACGAAAGTGCCGTACCGGGCCTTGTTGGTCTTGTCGAGCAGGTTGCGCACGCCCGCATACACGGACATGAAGCCCATGAAGATGTAGAAGACTTCGAGGATCTTCGTGCCGACGGTCACGCTGGGGTCCATGAAGAACGACATGTCAGGCCTCCTTGCCGTTGACGGCGACGGCGTCGGCGGCAGGGGCCGGAGTGGCCGGGGCGCCGTAGTACTTCTTGCGCAGACGCGCATCCTTGATGATGTAGTAGACGGCCGTGACGGTGACGGCGATCACCGCCACCGGGATTTCGATGATGGCCATGCGCAGCAGCTCCACGTCGTATCCGAGAGGCTTGAGAGTGGACTGCACGAGCAGCGCGCCGGCGGTGCCCACGAACAGCACCTGACCGAAGAACCAGGCAACGTTCTCCATGCCGGAGGCCATGCCCTTGAGCTCCTCCACGTATTCGTCATTCGGCTCACGGCCGGACGCCTCGATGGCGCCGACGGCCATCGGCATGATGACCGGGCGCACGAAGCCCGCCACACCACCGAAGCTCACGTTGAACGCGGCGAAAACGAGACGCATCACGCCGTAGAGGGCGATCACCATGCCGGGCGTCGCGTTCTTCACCTTGCCGATGAGCTGCGCGGCGGCTATTTTCAAGCCGTTCCGTTCCAACGTGCCGGTGACGAGCAACACGATGATGAATATCGCCATGCTGCGGTTCGACACAAACGACGTGCCCAATGTGGTAAGGAACCCGTTGACGCCTATGCCGCCGACGAGCGCAGTCGCCACGGCGGACACGATGATGATCAGGATCGCATCGAGCTTGAGGGCGAACCCTATGATCACGATGACGATTCCCAGCAACACGAGATAATTCGGTTCCATATGGAAATCCTTCCTGTACTGTACACGCATGAGGTCGCGGGCAGTGTGCCCGAGGCGTGTGAATAGGACAAGTCTACGATATAAGGCATCGCACATGCTGGGGGAAGAGACGGTGGTGGATGGCCGCCGGCGTAAGTGGTACGGCCGCAGGTTCCGCGGTATAGTGACGGGTCTCAGCGCATCGTCGAGAAGACGATGACTGGTGGGGAAGGCCGGAATGAATTTCGGCATGACGTTGGCGTCGTTGGCGGCGCTGCTGGCGGCGGCCATTGTGGGCTGGTGCGTGCTCTATCCGGCGCTGTTGAGCATGGACGCGCCGCGATGGCTGCTGTCCGTCTCCTCGCTGGTCACTTTGGAAGGTGTGTGGTTCTTCTCCTCGTTCGCGGCTCTGCTGGTATATTCCACGCTGTACCGCCTGCTGCCGCGCAAACGTGTGTATGACTACATCATCATCCACGGTGCCGGGCTCATGCCGGACGGTATGCCGACCCCGCTGCTGCGCGGGCGCATCGATAAGGCCGTGGCGTTGTGGGAGAAGCAGGGCAAGACGGGCGTATTCGTCGCCTCCGGCGGACAGGGGAGCGACGAAGTGGTGTCCGAAGCCGAATCGATGCGGCGGTACCTGACGGAAAGCCGCCATGTTCCCGCCGACGCGGTGCTCATGGAGGACCGTTCCACCACGACCATGAAGAATCTTCGTTTCTCGAAGGAGATCATGGATGTGCGCAGCGGCGTGCAATCGGTCCCCGGGCGCCGTGGCCTCGCCTACCGTTGTGCGCTGGTCACCAGCGATTACCATGTGTTCCGAACCAGCGAATACGCGCATCATATCGGGCTGAAGGCGGATGGGGTCGGCAGTCATACGCGCGGCTACTACTGGCCCACGGCGTTCATCCGGGAGTTCATAGCCGTTACCAAGGCGCATTTGTGGCCGTACTGTGCGCTCGCCCGGCCGGGCATTGACCGGTTGCCGTGTGCGACCGGTCTTTATCGGGCGCTTGGCCGCGACACGCCCATGGTCGAGTAGTCCTGTATTATATTCTCTTGTGCCCGATGACGGCACGAACGGCCCCGTAGCTCAGTTGGTTAGAGCGCCGCCCTGTCACGGCGGAGGTCACCGGTTCAAGTCCGGCCGGGGTCGCTTTTTCTTTTTCTGCTCAGCTTTTTCTCCGTACTGCGGCTGATTCCATCTTCAACTACGGGTCATGGAACGGGAGTACCATCAAATCAAACCCGGGTCAGCACAAGGAGCAATGGCAATGACGGGACTGGATGAAGCACGTCCGACGCGACGCAATGACGAGCGCACGGTCGCAGGGCGGCATCGCATGATGCGCCGCGCCGATCGCGAGGTGACCGATTGCGAACAGATCGAGGAAATCGTCGCCGCATGCCGTATCGTGCATGTGGGCTATGCGGATGCCGAGGGACTGACGATCGTGCCGCTGAATTTCGGATACGAATGGCAGCAGGATGGGGACGCCGGCACCGGCGACGAACTGGCCGGATTGACCCTGTACATCCACTCGGCATCGATCGGCCGCAAACTCGACGCGATCCGGGCTGCGGGCAACGCGTTGGATGTGGCGTTCTCGATGGAGACCGATTGTGAGGTCATCGCCGGCCGCACCCCGTGCAACTGGGGCGAGGCGTTCAAGTCGGTGATCGGCAATGGCGTGGCCAGCGTGATCGACGACCTGGACGAGTGCCGCAAAGGGCTGCGGCTGCTGATGGGACAGCAGGCGGGCATGCCGGATATCGCGTTCGCCGATCAGCAGGTGCGCAGCGTCACGGTATGGAAGATCGAAGTGCGCCATCTCACCGCGAAGATCCACGCCAAGCCTGAGCCGCGGAACGCGCGGCGTCAAGCTGCCGGTGAGTGACACTAGTGACATTCACCGGGCCGATGGTCGCGGTCGCGGCCGATGGGAGGCTCCTCGGCGTCACTGTGCGCGGGTACCGTCACGCTGCGAGGACACACGCAGCGTGACGGTACCCGGAAAGCATTGGAAAACAGGGATTTTCTTGATGCGTCACTGTGCGTGAGGGCGCGCACGGTGACGGTACCCTCGCACAGTGACGTAATAACCCACGCACGGTGACGGCGCACAGCCAAGGCACAGGCGCGGGATATGCGCGAATGGGCTGGTGAACCTCCGACAGCAGCCTTTACCTCGCGTCGAACGTGCGGCGGAGCCAGTCGAAGGCGAGCCGCGGCCAGATCTGCACGGCCGGCACGACGTTGTTGAGGTCGCCCTCGCCCGGCGAGCCGGCACGCGCGGTGTCCACGGTGGCGAGCGACAGTCCATGCCCGCCCTGCGGGAACAGGTGCGCCTCGACGCTGACGCCGGCGTCACGGCAGGCATGGATCATCAGCAGTGAATTCTCCACAGGAACGGCCTGATCGGTGATGGTGTGCCAGATGAACACCGGCGGCATGGTCGCGTCGACATGCTTCTCGATCGACAGCAGCTCCAGCAGCGACGCATCGTCTTTGCCGTCACCCAGCAGGTTGTCAAAACTGCCGCGGTGCGCGAACCGGCCAGACGTGATTACCGGATAGCACAACAGCAGCGCGTCCGGGCGCACGGCAGCCGGATCATATCCGGCGTCGCGCAGCTCGGCATCGCTGGAAACCGTCGTCAGGTTCGCGGCGAGATGACCACCGGCCGAAAACCCGATGGCCGCCACGCGCCCGGCATCCACATGCCATTCGTCGGCATGCCCGCGAATCATCGACATCGCCTCGGCCATCTCCAGCAACGCCACCGGGTACCGGCTTGGCACGCAGGAGTATTTCAGTACGAACGCCTGATAGCCGGCCGCGAGGAATTGCAGCGCGACCGGTTCGGATTCACGGTCGGATCCGATAGCGTACCCGCCGCCGGGAATGATCAGGATCGCCGGCCGGCGCCGGTCCGGGTCCATCTCCGGGCTGTTGTCGAGCACATAGCCGACGAGTTCGGCCCGCGAGCCGTCGATGCCGTCGATGACCTGGGTGAAATGCTGCATGGTCTCCCTTTCCTGTCGCCGCTCGGTCTGGCGCGAGCGAGGATTCGCTGCGTCCTCTACCAGCATGATACGCGCACGACACGCGGATGCGACTTATGCGGATTTGCAGATCGTGCTACGGTGACGGCTGTTTCAAAACCGCATGACATTCGTCGAATCGGCTCGCCCGATGCCAGTCATGCGGTTTTTCGTTGCCGTCGCAGGTCCGGACGTTAGGGACTTCTCGACATGCGCGCAGGGCCCGGCCGTGCGCGCCGCTCGCTCGACGGTGACGGGAAGAGTACAAGAGAGGTCATGTTGTCCGCGATCCAGACAACTTCGAAAGAAACAACCCTGCAAGAACACGCGGCCGCAGAACACGGCTCCGCACATGATATTCCCGCCGAATCCACGAAATTCAGGCATCCGCACAAGGTGATGCTGGGACTGTACATCGGCGCGCTCCTGGGCATGCTGTCGGAAACGTCGATGAACATCGCGCTGCCCGATCTGATGGACGAGTTCTCCGTGTCATCCGGCACCGCCCAATGGATGGTCGTCGGCTATATGCTGGCCATCGGCGTGGCGCTGCCATGCGTCGGCTTTCTGCTCAAATGGGTCAAGGCCAAGACGCTGGTCATGGCGGCGTCAACTGACCGTTAGTTGCGCGCCGCCGAGGCCGTCCGAATGCAGCGTCCAGCGGATGGATGCGGTGCACTCCAGGAATCCCTCGTCGTGAGAGACGAGCAGCAGTGCGCCGGGGTATCCGGCCAGCGCGTGGGCCAGCGCCTGAATCGAATGCAGATCCAGATGGTTGGTCGGCTCGTCCATCACGATCAGATGCGGGTGATCTCGCAATCCCAAGCACAGCAGCAGCTTGCGCAATTCGCCCGGCGACGGGTTGCCGCCGGCGAGGAGGCGGCTTGGATCGGCGTTGAGCTGCGCGAATGCCGACAATACGTCACCGCGGTCGGTGGGCGTCAACGCCGTGAGCCGGCGCATCGCCTCCCGGGCATCCTGATCCGTCGTGTTCTGCGTGATCGTCAGCCGGGGGAGCGGGATGCCGGAATACTGCTCCCGCATCGCGATCGTACGCAGCAGTGTGCGGACCAGCGTGGTCTTGCCGGTGCCGTTCGGCCCGCTGATGCCGATCCGGTCATGCGGTCCGACGGTCAGCATCGGTATCTCCAGGCCCGCTGTCTCCGATATCGCTGCCGCGCCGACTCCATCCGGCGATTGCGGCGCGTACGGGATGATCTGGGGCTCCAGCCGCACAAGCTCCCGTCGGTTGCTTGATTCGGCATCCATCCAGATGTCTCCGTCATAGCGCTTCGTGGCGGTGACGACGGCTGCGGCCCGTTCCCGGGCGGCGGCCGCCTGTGCGTCGATGCGGGCGCTCGCGGGGCCGAGCCGGCTGGGGTTATGGTTTTTCTTGATGCGACTGCGCGCGTCATGGTCTTTCGGATTCACGAGCCGGTGCGCTTTGGCCGCGCCGGCTATCTCGCTCGTCGCCGCCCGTCGGCGCTGCTCCTTGACCGCGTCGATGCGCGTGGATTCGCGCCGGGCGTCGCGCGCCATGCCTGCCGCCGCTGCCCGCTCCCGTTGCGCATCCATGGATGCCGCGGAGTAGTTTCCCGGCCGCACGCGCACCACGGTGATGTTACGACCGCGCACATGATCTCGTTCGAACAACGCGCAGCTGCTCGCCACCGCGTCAATCAAGGCCACGTCGTGCGCGACGAGGATGCCGATGCCGTCATACGAGCGCAATGCCGCGATGATGCGCTCGCGGGTCGGCCGGTCTACGTGGTTCGTCGGCTCGTCCAGCACCAGCACGTCGGGATCGGTCGCCAACGCACATGCGATCTGCAGGCGTTTCGACTCGCCGCCCGACAGGGTGCCGGGCCGCCAAGGCCAGTCGTCGCCGATGCCCAGTTCACGGCGTATCTGCATGGCTTGCGGTGACCAGTCGCAGGCGAAGTCCTCCAGATTCTCCGGTGTTTCGTCGGTGTTCTGCGGGCAGTAACCGGTATGCAGGCGGTTCGGAGTCGGCGATATGCGCCCGGCATCTGGCGAGAGTCGGCCGATCGCGAGCTTGGCCAGCGTCGTCTTGCCGATGCCGTTGTCGCCGAGCACGGCGGTCCATCCGCGTGCGAAAGTGACGTCGATGCCGTCAAGCAGCGGCTCCGATGTGCCCGGATAAGTGAAAACGATGTTCGTCAGGGTCAGTGCAGGTATCATTGGGTTCCTTGTTCTCGATGTAATGGGGAAAAACTCACATAAGGCGCGGATGCAGAAACCGGATCGGCGCAATCTCGCCGATGCGGTTTGCGGATCTGTGATTGGCGTGAGTTGCGATCGCGTACGCCGAGGCACGGCTTCGCTCATGAAGCCACTCAGCGACGCTCATCGAGAAATCAAAACGGTACTACCTTTGCAACGCGGCTTTCCTGGCATATCGGAATGCCGCCCAATATGAACGACAGCAAGACTACCACATGCTGTGATGCGGCTGGGCCGGAGGGTGGGGCGAGGGAGGATACGGCGATGCTCGGACGCTGCTGGTGATTCGGCAATTTTCTCGTTGTATCGTGCAAGATTTTTCCGGGACGCGAATAGAACTGCATGGGAGGCCCAATTACTGACTTGTCTAGTATTCGGTATCCTTTGTTTCAAGCAATGAGACAAGTCGGATATTTCATGCCACGAACCGGCAAGAACCCATGTTTTCGACATTTCGTGGCATTTCCCACCGCGAACGCGCATTGTCTTAGGGTGTCGGCCGTTGTCGGTCAAGGTAAACGGGATCTGTGATCCGTGTCCGGTGCGAATCTCGCATAACGGCAGGCACCGCGTTCGGCTTCATGTGAGAGGTGGAGATGAAAGGGATGTGATTCGGTCCGGAGGTCTTTTCGAAGGTCTTTTCGAAGGGGACCTCGTGTACAACGTGCGCATATCGGGCGAATGCGGCAGTTGTGCACGAGGCGCTTTGGGAGACCTATGCATGTAGATGTGTGTCTTGTTGGAATTCCAACGTTTCTGGAATTGCGGTCGGTGTACAACAGTGGATGAAATCGTTGTCATGCACTGTTGCACACGTCTGGCGTTGGACAACGCGTGCATTATGCCGTTTCGCGGGAGTTGTGCACGTATCAGAACCCGTAAGCCCGCGTGCGGTCTATGTTGGGATGTTGCACGCGTCGCGATTGCGTCTGATCGTCATCTCTCATCGCGCGTCTTAGCGCAGTGCCAGGTTGGCGGCGCCGATCAGGCCGGCGTCCTGTCCGGCGGTGGCGGCGACGATGCTCGCGTGGCCACGGTATGCGCTGCCCTCCAGGAACCGCTGGTAGTTGTATCGCGCCGGCTCCAGCAGGATGTCGCCGACCGCCACTACGCCACCGCCGATCACGAAGACGTCCGGGTCGAGCACCGCGGCGGTGGCGGCCATCGCGCGGCCGAGCCATTCGCCGATTTTGCCGAAGGCGTACAGGCCGAGCACGTCGCCCTCCTGTGCGGCCTGCGAGACCATCGGGCCTTCGAGCTTGTCGACGTCGCCGCCGCACAACTCCATCAGGCGTCCGGCGTCCTGCGGGCGTCGGCGCACGGCGGACTTGGCGAACCGTTCCAGCGCGCTTCCAGACGTGTAGCGTTCCGCGCAGCCGCGAAGCCCGCATCCGCAGGTGTCGCCGTCCGGCACCATCGGCAGGTGTCCGAGCTCCGCGGCCATGCCGAACGATCCGCGGTACAGCCGCCCGTCGATGACGATTGCTCCGCCCAGTCCGGTACCTACGGTCAGCGCGACCATGTTCGAGCTGCCCTGGCCCGCACCGTGCACGTATTCGCCCCAGCCGGCGCAGTTGGCGTCGTTCTCGACGACGACCGGCACGGCATGGTCGATGAGCGCGCCGATGTGCTCGGACAGGTCGTAGTTGATCCACGCGGGGATGTTCGCGGCGAAGGTGAGGGTGCGGCGGTCCGCGCCGACGTTGCCGGCCGCGGAGATGCCGATGGCCTGGATGTCGTCGTGGCCGGCGGCGACGGCCTCATGGTAGATGTTGGCGATGTGGTGGTTGATGGCGTCGGCGTCCATCGGTGTGGGAACGCGCCAGCGATGTGTGATGGCATCGTTTTCATCGCATACGGCTGCGGCGATTTTGGTTCCTCCGATATCAATGGCTAGCGTGGTCATGAGATCTCCTGTGATGTTTGATGGTGAGTAAGTATGGCAGATATGGTATCGAGCCGGTATGACCATTCTGCCGGGCGTGTTTTGCCTGGTGTATGTACCCTGTATGCCGGGCTTTACGGGGTGACGTGCCGGATCGTGCATCACCTGCCGCTCCTGTGCTGAGAACGGTGTCATCTACTCAACGAACCCAACGGGCAGTCGGCCGGCACCGCACGGGAATGCGACATCACGGTGCGCACGCTGCGACGTGCGTTGACGCTGATGCAGGACGACACCGAACGCCGGTAGCCGAGACGACGGCCGGCCCGGTCCCGCGGCCGCAGCCATCCGCCGCGCATCCGGGTACCGGAAATCAAGGAAAGGACACAATGAGCACATCAACCGCACGCCTGCCCCACGGCGGCAAAGAGCCGGTCGCCACGAAACTCGTCACCGTCGTGGTGTCTTTGGCCATCCTGACGTTCCTCGGCATCCTGTCGGAAACGTCGCTGAACATCGCCTACTCCACACAGATGGAGGAATTCTCGATCAGTGCATCGGTCGTGCAATGGCTGACCACCGGCTACCTGCTGTTGCTGTCGGTGTCGATCCCCAGCTCGCCGTTCATGGTGCGCAAGTTCGCCACGAAGACCCTGTTCATCATGGCGAACGCGATCTTCACCGCCGGCACGGTGCTGGGAGCGCTCGCCCTGTTGCCCGGCGCGGTGCTCGGCGCCGTGTCGGCCCCGGTGGTCGGCGGCATGCTGAAGCGTCATTCTGTACCCGATCACTGTGGTTCAGCCGCTGCCGGCCGGGTCGCGTGCCACGTGGCAGGCGGATCACCAGATCAACGACCTGCTCACCGATGAGAACCTGGACATGGTGGAGCGGCTGCGCGGCGTCGCCGACGAGCTTGGCACGAACCTGCCGGTCCTGTCGATGGCATGTATCCTGCAGCATCCTGAAATCAGCTGCGTGATCGCCGGGGCGAGCAAGCCCGGCCGGCTGGAGAACAACCTCAAGGCATCCGGCTTCCAGATCCCCGTCGACGCCATGGCCGGGATCGACCGCATCACCGGCTTCCACCGCTTCGAGCGCCACGTCGGCTGACGTGATTGGGCTTCCCCGCTGGCTGGTGCCGGCTGAGCGAAATCGATGATTGATCAGAGCGCGGCGTCCATGGCCTGCCTGAGGTCGGCGATGATGTCATCGGCGTTTTCGATGCCGCAGCTCAGGCGTACCAGGTCGATGCCGACACCGGCCTCCTCAAGTTGCTCCTCGGTGAGCTGGCGGTGGGTGGTGCCTGCCGGGTAGAGCGTGCAGCTGCGCGCGTCCGCCACGTGCGTGGCGATCGAGATCATCCGGAAATGGTCGAGCAGCGAGGAAACCGTGTCGCGCCCGCCGGGCACGCCGAAGGAGATCACGCCGCACGTGCCGTTCGGCATGTACTTGGCGGCCAGCGCATGGTTGCGGTCGCCTTCCAGCCCCGGGTAGCTCACCCATGAGATGCGCGGGTCGGCTTCGAGGAACCTCGCCACGGCGAGTGCGTTGGCGCAATGGCGTTCCATGCGCACGGCCAGCGACTCCAGGTGCATGCCCATGATCCACGAGTTGATCGGCGCCGGCGTGGAACCGAAGTCGCGCATGAGCTGCGCGGTGGCCTTGATGATGTAGGCGGCCGGGCCGAAGTCGGTGGCGTAGGTGACGCCGTGGTACGAGTCGTCGGGCGTGGTCAGTCCCGGGAACTTGTCGGCGTGGGCCATCCAGTCGAAGCGGCCGGAGTCGACGATCGCGCCGCCCACGCAGGAGCCGTGGCCGTCCATGTACTTGGTGGTCGCGTGCGTGACGATGTCGACGCCGTAGTCGAACGGGCGGCAGTTGACCGGCGTGGGGAACGTGTTGTCGACGATGATCGGCACGCCGTGGTCGTGCGCGGCGGCGGCGAACTTGTCGAAGTCCAGCACGATGAGCGCCGGGTTGGAGATGGATTCGCCGAACACGGCCTTGGTGTTCGGCCGGAACGCGTCGTCCAGCTCCTCGGGCGTGCAGTCGGGGCTCACGAACGTGCATTCGATGCCCATCTTCCGCATCGTCACGTTGATGAGGTTGAACGTGCCGCCGTAGATCGCGGACGAGGCCACGATATGGTCGCCCGCGTTGCAGATGTTGAACAGGGCGAAGAAGTTCGCCGCCTGGCCGGAGCTGGTGAGCATCGCGGCCGCGCCGCCTTCGAGCTCGCAGATCTTGGCTGCGACCGTGTCGTTGGTCGGGTTCTGCAGGCGGGTGTAGAAGTAGCCGGATTCGGACAGGTCGAACAGTCGGCTCATCTGCTCGCTCGACCTGTACTTGAACGTCGTGGCCTGGATGATCGGGGGAGTGCGGGACTCCCCGTTGCCCGGCTGGTATCCGCCCTGGACACAGGTGGTGTCGATGTGCGTCATAGTGCTCTCCTTCGCGCTTGAAACCGCTTGGCGTGCATGGGATGCCTGCGTGATGTTGACGTGACCAGACCATTGTAGTGCGTGCCGGCGCGTGCCAGGCGGCCGGGGCGTCGCGTGTGAAGGGGAGCGCGTAGAATCGATGGCATCACGGGAGGCCGCCATGGGGAACATCGTCGATGACATCCGCGCGAACGAGGACACGTTCGCCGACCGTCCGTTCAACGAGGTCGACAGTCTGGCGCTCGCGCAGCTGTCATACGCGCGGATGCCCGTCAACGTGCCGAGACTCGATGCGGAGGCGACGGACGTCGACCTCGCCATGGTGGGCGTCAGGGACCTGCTGCGCGCGGAATGCTATGACGACATGTTCGGCAAGGTGTGGTCGCCGTCGATGAATGTCGACCTGTTGCGGGCGATGTGCGAAAGCCCGCGCTGGCGGGATCTGCGCGTCGGCGGCTACGTGGACGAGTTCGACCCCGAGACCACCAAGCAGTTCTCCGCCTGCGTGTTCGACGTCGGCGACGGCTCATCGTACGTCGCGTTCCGCGGCACCGACAGCACGATCGTCGGCTGGAAGGAGGATTTCGCGATGGCGTTCCGTCGTCCGGTCGCCGCGCAGGAGTCCGCCGCGCGGTATCTGGCCGACATCGCGGGGCGCCGGGACGGCCCGCTCATGGTCGGCGGCCATTCCAAAGGCGGTAATCTGGCGGTGTATGCGGCCGCAAACGCGCCTGCCGCGGTGCAGGAGCGCCTTATTGCCGTGTTCTGCCATGACGGGCCGGGCTTCGACGCCGACTTCTTCGATACTCCCGGTTATGCGCGGGTCGCGCCGCTCGTCGACAAGTCGGTGCCGGAATCGTCGATCGTCGGCATGCTGTTCGAGATGCGCGAGCATGTGGAGGACGGCTATACGATCGTCTCCAGCGACGGTGTCAGCATCATGCAGCATTTCGCGTTGAACTGGCAGGTCGAGCGCGGCGAGTTCGTGCACGCCGGCGGCCTGTCCGCTAGCTCCCGGTATCTGGCGCGCACGATCAACGGGTGGATGGCGAAGTTCGATGACGAGCATCGCCGCCGGTTCATCGAGAACCTGTTCGCAGTCCTCGAGGCCGGCGGGTATGACACGTTCGGCGAACTCACCTCGCATTGGACGCAGTCGTTGCCGGTCATGCTCGCCGCCGTCCGCGGCATCGACGCCGAGGACCGCGACGTGATGGCAGACGTACTCAAGGGGTTCGCCGCGACAGCCGCGACGTCGGTGATCGCGACGAAGCAATGACCGCCGTCGTGACGGCGGTCGCCC
>CWGX01000002.1_pt1 | contig 19688 bp, 9 predicted proteins | sample 682481 | NCBI WGS metagenome assembly CWGX01 (sample SAMEA3735743, study PRJEB9488) | human gut metagenome | biome: ENVO:mammalia-associated habitat; material: ENVO:feces | place: Malawi | collected 2009-02-27 | reverse complement strand
GCCCCCTATCTGCGAGTTTTGAGAGCGCCACAGCGGGATACAGCATGAATTTGGTCCGGGGGGAGCCGGGATTCGGGGCACTTTGATGGGCATCGAGCTCCGTACAGCCGATTCCGGCGTCACTGTGTGACGGTATATTCCCGAAATGTCTCGTATGGTATGGATGCGCGGGGATTGGGATCCGGGCGATAGACTCGATAGTTATTCAAGGATGACCGAATGATTCGGTAAACCGTGCCCGTTGATATCAGCGGGCACGGTTCCGCTCGTTCTGCTCGGGTCTTCCAGTCGAATGGGTGCCCCGGATGCGATTCGAACGCACGACACCCGCTTTAGGAGAGCGGTGCTCTATCCCCTGAGCTACCGGGGCAACGAATGACCATTATACATGTCGGGCGGATATGCGCGTATCGTGCGCAGTGTGAAGCCCGCAGGCCGCCGCGCATACGTGCCGGAATGGGGAATGATTCTCGGGAACGATGGCGTCCGCGGTTCCGGGGCGTTATCGTATGAGCTTGTATGCGCGACGGCTGGAAGAATACATGTCGTTGCGTACCGGTTGACGGACGACAGGGGAGTGGCGAATGGCAAACGCGCGAAGATCATCACGGAACGCCTACGGCTCGGCGGCTCGGCGGTCCGGCGCGTCGTCCGGCACTGCGAAAAGGCACGCCGCGAAAACAAGCGCCCCACGCGGCCGACGCCACCGTCTCCTTGGCGTCTTGTCGGTCATATTCGCCGCTCTCGCATTGGCGTGCAGCGTCCTGCGCATGCTCCCCGAGGACCTGCAGGCGCTGCCGTACATCCCCGTGATCGTATCCGCGACGCCGTGGTTCGTGATTCTCGCCGTGCTTGCGCTGATACTGTCGGTCATCTCGCGCCGCTGGATCGCCATGCTGATGGCGCTCGCCTGCATCGGCCTCCAGGTGTGGTGGCAGTGGCCGTTCTTCAGCGCGTCCACGAAACTGCCGGCGGCCGTCGACGCGGCGATGGCATCGACCCGGGCGGACACCGGCGACATGATCGCCCGCGTGATGACCTTCAACGTCTACAAAGGCCATGCGGACGCGAAGGCCATCGTCGACATCGTGCGGGATCAGCGCGTCGAAGTGCTCGCGTTGCAGGAGACGACGAACGATTTCGTCAAGAAGCTCGACGAGGCGGGCATCCACAGCTATCTGCCGTATTCGCAGGTTTCGTCGTCGGACGGTGTCTACGGCAACGGCATCTGGTCCGCGACCGAGCTCGGGCGTCCGGTCGATGACGAGGTCGGGTCGAGCGCGTCGTTCATGCCGGGCGGCACCGTGACGTTCGGCGGCGGCAAGGCCCAGCTGCGATTCGTCTCCGTGCATACCACCTCGCCGATTCCCGGCTACTGGAGCCGGTGGAAGCGCTCGTTGGACGAGCTGGCATCCATGCGCTCGCACGAAGGTTCGCGCTACGTGTTCATGGGCGATTTCAACGCCACGACCGACCACACGCCGTTCCGCAACATCCTGGGGAACCGGTTCTCGGACGCCGCGCGGCAGTCGGGGCACGGGTTCACGCTCACCTGGCCGTCCAACAAGCTGCCGCTGCCGCGGTTCGCCGGCATCGACCATATCGTGCTGGACAAGGACATCATCGCCGGTCAGATGCAGGTCAAGTCGGTCGCCGGCTCGGATCACGCCGCGCTGCTCGCCACCATCGTCGTGCAGTGACGGCGGTGACGGTCGGCTGATCGGGGCGGTACCTTACGGCGACGTTGTCATGTTGTGGTAGGCGTCGGGCGGTGACGGATGCCGCGTAGTGCGACTACGGTGCGTGGCACTACGGCGGTGCGTCACCACGCATATGGGGACATAGATGGTCTCGGTACGCCATCGTTGCGTCCATAAGTGCTCGCCCAAGCGACGGCTGCGCGCACATATGGGCGCAAACCTCGTGTTTTCCGTCCATAAGTTCGCGCGGACTTCGCCGTGGCGCGCGCTTATGGACGCAACGTCCCGCGTAGGGTGCCCCGTCAGTCCAGGTTGGACTGGGTGCCGGCGGTGTCGGCGCTGTTGGCCTGCTCGGCCTGGGCGGCGTCGAGCTTGGCCTTGACCTCGTTCAGCAGGCTCTGCGCACGCTTGGCAAGCGCTTCGCCGATCTCCCACTGGCGCATGGACTGGTCGAGGTTCAATCCGCCGGCCTCCAGCGCCTGCACGGCCTGGATGAGCTTGTCGCGGGCCTCCTCGTACGGCATCTGCGCGATGGCCTCGCGCTCCTTGTCGGTCAGGCTGGTCGCCGGCTCGCTCGCCGCCGATGCGTTCTTGCTGGTCATGATGGTCTCCTTCTGTCGTGTATGCGTATTCGATTGGATAACGGTCATATATATATGGTTATGCGGCTGATATCTGCCCCGCACTCTGCTGCCGTGCGGCACTCCGCTACTGGGCGGTGGCGGTGATGACCCCCTTGCGCAGCGTCAGCGTGAGATGGTCTCCCGCGCTCACCTTTCCGGCGTCGTCGATGACGTGCCCGTCGGCGTTCTGGACGACGGCGTATCCGCGGTCGAGTGTGGATTGCGGGCTGAGCGCGGTCAGGCTGGCATGCAGCTTCTCCACGGTCAGGCTGGCGTCGTCCACGATGCGCGTCAGGCCGATGTCCATGCGGCGGCGCGCGTCGTCGACGAACCGTTGGTACGGCTCCAGCATGGTCAGCGGCTGCGTCAGGCTGGGCCGGTTCGCGTACCCTTCGACCAGCCGTATCTCGTTGCCGACGCGCGCGTCGATGCGCATGCGCATGCGGTCGATGGCATTGCCGATCAGCTGCCACTGCTCGTGCACGTCGGGCACGACCTTCTTCGCCGCGTCGGTCGGCGTCGAGGCCCGCAGGTCCGCCGCTAGGTCGATCAGCGTCCAGTCGTCCTCATGCCCGATGGCGGAGACGATCGGCGTCTCGCATCCCGCCGTGGCACGCACCACCGCCTCGTCCGAGAATCCGATGAGGTCCTCGAACGAGCCGCCGCCTCGCGCCACGATGATCACGTCGACGTCCGGGTCGGCGTCTAGCCGGTGAATCGCCTCGACGATGGATTGCGGGCACTGCGGCCCTTGTACGAAGGCGTGGACGATGTTGAACCGCACCGTCGGCCAGCGCAGCCGCACGTTGGTGATGACATCGCCTTCGGCCCGTGCGTGCGGGGCGCATATCAGTCCGATGCAGGAGGGGAATTCCGGCAGCGGCACCTTGCGGTCCGCGTCGAACAGGCCCTCGCCCTTGAGCTTCATGCGCAACTGGTCGATCTGCTCCTTCAGTCCGCCGCCGGAGCCGATCTTGCGGATGTCGTCGCCGATGAAGCTCAACCGCGTCTGCTTGACCCAGATGTCGGCCTTGCCATGCACGACCACGCGGTCGCCCTGCTTGAATGAGGCGGCCTTCGAGGCGAACGCCCGCCAGCCGGACACGGATATGGCGATGTCCTCCACGTCATCGCGCACCGTAAGATACGCCGAGCCGGCGCGGCGCGTGTTGATCTCCGTGATCTGCCCGGCGATCCACGCGGCGGGCCAGCGCTCCACCGCGGTATGGAATTTCTGGCTCAGTACGCTGACCGGCCAGGGGTTGTCCGCGGTGGTCTCGGCTGCCAGGCGCGGCAGTTGGTCGAAGGGCTTGGGAATGCGCTCCCCGCCGCCCTCCGACGGCCGCTGCGTCGCGATTGCAAGGTCCTGTTCCTGATTCATGCCTTCAAGGTTTACGTACAGAAAGGACAAGTTTTTCTGCCTGCGAGAGCGTCGCCGTCGGACGGTATCATTGTTGGCCGGCTTTTCGGTGATGGTCTCGTCGCGACACGCTGACGACATACCGTGAAGTAAATCACACGGATGTTCTTTTCGGCTCTATTCCGCCGAAATGTGCATATCTAGGATTGGTTTCGGCGTTTCCCCACTATATCTAGGGGTGGCATGTCGTATAGTCATCAGAGAACAAACAACTTACACACGTGTGATTTCGGCTCGGTGACCGCCGCAAGACATGCCGGGAATCACGAAAGGACAGGGATTAGGACATGGATGCTCTGCTGGTGAACGCCAGTACCGCCACCTCCTCCAAGGTGCTGGTGGAGAAGCGTGACGGTCGCGTCGTCGACTTCGACCCGATGAACATCATCAGCGCCGTGAAGTCCGCCTTCGCCGACCTTGACAAGCAGGTCGGCCCGGAGGAGGAGAAGCTGATCCGCGGCTTCGCCGACCAGATCGAAGGCGAGATCACGGAGCGCTACAACGGTCCCGCCAAGATCGAGGACATCCAGACCCTCGTCGAGCACGCCCTGATCGACGCCCACCTGTACGACGTGGCCCGCGCCTACACCAACTACCGTCTCGACAAGGACATCCAGCGCGCCAAGGCCACGGACGTCAACGAGGCTGTCTCCCGCTTCATCAACCAGGATCCGACGCTGATCCACGAGAACGCGAACAAGGACGCCAACGTCTACGCCACTCAGCGCGACCTTCTGGCCGGCGCCGTCTCCAAGGCCGCCGCGTTCAACATGCTGCCCCCGGCCGTCGCGAACGCGCACATGAAGGGCGACATCCACTTCCACGACGCCGACTACTCGCCGTTCACCGCGCAGTCCAACTGCTCGCTGCCCAACTTCTGGGACATGCTCGCCAACGGCTTCACGCTCGGCAACGCGCCGATGGCCTCCCCGAAGTCCATCGCCATCGCCGCCACGCAGATCACCCAGATCATGAAGGACGTGGCCTCCAGCCAGTACGGCGGCCAGACCGCCAACCGTGCCGACGAGCACCTCGCCGCCTACGCGAAGAAGGACTACGAGAAGTTCCTCGAAGAGGCCCGCGAGACCATCCCCGACGGCATGCCGGTGGAGTTCGCCCGTCGTCAGGTCGAGAACGCCAAGGCCAACGAGCCCGCCAAGCTGCACTTCGGCTCCCGCGAGCCGCTGCCCATGGACACGCCGTTCCACACCGATGTCGACGAGCTGGAGCAGGAGCGTGAGATCCTCGCCAAGGTCCGCACACGCAAGTCCATCTACGACGCCATGCAAACGATGGAGTACCAGATCAACTCCAACCGCGTCTCCAACGGCCAGACCCCGTTCGTCACCGTCGGCTTCGGCCTGGGCACCGACTGGTTCGCCCGCGAGGTGCAGCGCGCGATCCTGCTCAATCGCATCCGCGGCCTCGGCAAGGACCACCACACCGCGATCTTCCCGAAGCTCGTGTTCACCGTGCGCCACGGCGTGAACGCCGACCCCGGCGACCCGAACTACGACCTGAAGCAGCTCGCCCTGGAATGCGCCACCAAGCGCATGTACCCGGACGTCGTGTTCTACGAGAACATCGTCAAGATCACCGGCTCCTTCAAGGCGCCGATGGGCTGCCGCTCCTTCCTGCAGGGCTGGATCAACCCCGAGACCGGCAAGGATGAGGAGGATGGCCGCATGAACCTCGGCGTCGTTTCCGTGAACGTGCCGCGCATCGCCATCGAATCCCACGGCAGCAAGGAACGCTTCTGGAAGCTGTTCAACGAGCGCATGGAGGTCGCCCACCAGGCGTTGCAGTTCCGCATCATGCGCTGCAAGCAGGCCACCCCGGTCAACGCGCCCACCCTGTTCCGCTTCGGCGCCTTCGGTCGCCTCGGCGCGAGCGGCAACGTCGACACGCTGTTCAAGAACGAGCGCGCCACCGTGTCGCTCGGCTACATCGGCCTGGCCGAGGCCACCGCCGTCTTCTACGGCAAGGACTGGATCCGCGACCACGGCTGGGACCCGCAGGGCAAGGAGTTTGCGCTGTCGATCGTCAAGCGCATGAGCGAACTGTGCAAGCAGTGGAGCAAGGCCGAAGGCTACCATTACTCCGTGTACTCCACGCCGGCCGAATCTCTCACCGACCGCTTCAACCGCATGGACCGCGAGAAGTTCGGCCGCATCGAGGGCGTCACCGACCATGACTTCTACACCAACTCCTTCCACTACCCGGTGTGGCTGCAGCCCACCCCGATGGAGAAGCTCAACTACGAGAAGGACTTCCCGTACTTCGCGTCCGGCGGCTTCATCAACTACTGCGAGTACCCGTGCCTGCAGGACAACCCGAAGGCGCTGGAGGCCGTGTGGGATTACGCCTACAACATCGGCATCGGCTACCTCGGCACCAACACGCCGATCGACCACTGCTTCGTGTGCGGCTTCCAGGGCGACTTCGAGCCGACCGCCGAGGGCTTCAAGTGCCCTGAATGCGGCAACTGCGACCCTGACAAGTGCAACGTCACCAAGCGCACCTGCGGCTACCTCGGCAACCCGGTGCAGCGCCCGATGGTGCATGGCCGTCACGAGGAGATCTCCCACCGCGTCAAGCACATGAGCGGCGAGACCGGTCACGTGACGCTGGCGGACGGCTCCGAGCGCGAGTGGTTCGAAGAGGCTAAGTAACTGCCGGTATCGCGCGTTGTGCTGTCCGCGAGGGTCGCCGGTATATGTTGTCTGACACACTCAAGGCCGTTCGGCCAAGCTTACGGTCAGACAACATATACCGGCGACCCTCGCCCGTTGCGCGCAACGTTACGGTTGGACAGGGAGGATGATGATGGACAGGAAGTCGACGCTGCATGATTTCGCGGCCGGCGAGACCGGCCGCGGACCCGGAGTGCCGTCATCACTGACCAACAAACCCCGTTCCGGCCAGTGGGACGGGCGGCGCATGTCCAAGCGCATGATCGCCGACTACAAGACCTTCATCGTCACCGACGGCGAAGGCGTACGCAATTCGCTGTACGTCTCCGGCTGCCCGTTCCACTGCGTCGAATGCTTCAACTCGTCGATCTGGGATTTCCAGGCCGGCCACGAATACACGCAGAAGCTCGAAGACAGGATCGTCGACGACCTCAAGGCGCCGTGGATCCAGGGCATCACGTTCCTCGGCGGCGAACCCATGCTGAATACGCCCGTCCTGTTGCCGCTCGCCCGGCGCATCCGCGGCGAGTTCGGCCACGACAAAGACATCTGGTGCTGGACCGGCTACACGTGGGAGGAGCTGATGCGTCCCGGTGAGACGCCGGACAAGCTCGAACTGTTGCGGCTCATCGACATCCTCGTCGACGGCCGCTACCTCAAGGACCAGCACGACTCCCTCCTGCAGTTCCGCGGATCCAGAAACCAGCGCATCCTCGATGTGCCGCGTTCGCTGGCCGCCGGCAGGCCTGTCGTCTGGGCCAAGCTCCACGACCAGGAGCGCGACATCCCCGAAATGTACCTCAAGGATCGCGAGGCCGGCGAGGGCGCACAGGCGTCGTGACGGCGCCGCCGGCCTTGCCATCCATCCAGTGAATTCGATGCCGTCGGCCTGATCGCGGCCATCCTGACAGTCTCGCCCGCCATCGGCATGGCCTTGCTTCTGCCCGCATTCATCTGGCCTCGCGTGAGTCCGCTGTTCCATGTGATGATGCTCTGTTTCCGGGAAGGGCGCTCGCGCATGCTGGGCACCGGATTGGGACGGACGACTCTGTATATGCGCGGCGTGCGGGACGGCGCGGTCGACGTTTTCGCGGGCAGCGGCGTGCCCGGTCTGCCGGAGGTCTCGGATACTGCGACCGGGGTATGGCCCGCCGCCGTCGCCATCATGGCCGCCATATCAGGGATTTGAGTGGGACTGGGGTGGTCAATAGCACTAGTCCATAAGACCACCAGCCTGCTGGCATGCTCGGCTCACCCCCCCCCGAATGCGCGATAATGGGGGGGGGGGTAACGCCGCAATCGTTGGAAACCGTCGAGTTTCCGTTTTGCGTTTGTTAGCGAAATCACGCCATACGACGGCTCGTTAGGCGGGGTCTCGGACTACATTACATAAGGAAGTAGCGGGAAGTCCCGAACCGAAGACAGAGGTAACAGATGGTGGATACAGCGAATACCGCGGCTGAAAGCCACGATAGTAAGCCGTTGCGCGTGGGTCTGGATATCGGATCGACCACGGTCAAGGCCGTGGTGCTCGATCAGACCAATGCGCTCAATGACGTGCTGTTCTCCGACTACCGACGTCACCACGCCAACGTCCGCGCCACGGTGGCTGGACTGCTCAAGGACATCCATCAGACGCTCGTCGACCTCGGCCGCGGCGACGAGTCCATTCGTCTCGCCATCACCGGTTCCGGCGGCCTGACGCTCGCCGACAACCTGCACGTGCCGTTCATCCAAGAGGTCATCGCCGAGACCCGCGCGATCGACGAGGAATACCCGCAGGCCGACGTCATCATCGAGCTCGGCGGCGAGGACGCCAAGATCACGTACCTGAAGCCCACTCCCGAACAGCGCATGAACGGTTCATGCGCGGGCGGCACCGGCGCATTCATCGACCAGATGGCCACGCTGCTCGACACCGACGCCTCCGGCCTCAACGATTATGCCAAGGACTACAAGACCCTGTACCCGATCGCGTCGCGTTGCGGCGTGTTCGCGAAGACCGACCTGCAGCCGCTGATCAACGACGGCGCCGCCAAGCCCGATCTGGCCGCGTCGATCTTCACCGCGGTGGCCACGCAGACCATCGCCGGTCTGGCTTCCGGACGCCCGATCCACGGCACGGTCATCTTCCTCGGCGGCCCGCTGTTCTTCATGTCCGAGCTGCGTGAGGCGTTCCACCGCGCGCTCGCCGGCAAGGTCGACGAGTTCATCGTGCCGACCGACGCCCACCTGTACGTCGCATACGGCTCCGCGCTGATCGCTGGGGAGCCGGACGGCATCGACGTCGACGGCGTGCATTTCGAGCCGCGCACCTGTGACGACATCATCGCCGCCCTCGACGACCTGAAGAACCTGCCGGCGAACACGCCGACCATGCCCCCGCTGTTCTCCTCCGACCAGGAGCGCGAGGCGTTCAACGAGCGCCACCATCGCGAACACATCCACATCGGCACGCTCGAAGGCGCGAAAGGCCCGCACTTCCTCGGTATCGACGCGGGTTCGACCACCATCAAGGCGACGCTCGTCAACGACGACCGCGAGATCGTATGGTCCAGCTACGCCACCAACGAAGGCAGCCCGTTGACCGCCGCCATCAACATCGTCAAGAAGATCCAGTCCGAGCTGCCCGAAGGCGCGTGGATCGCCCGATCCTGCGCGACCGGCTACGGCGAGGGACTGATCGCCACCGGCTTGCACCTGGACGAGGGCGTGGTCGAGACCATGGCGCACTACCGCGGCGCCGAAATGGTCAGCCCCGGCGTCACCGCTGTCATCGACATCGGTGGCCAGGACATGAAATACCTGGCCATCACCGACGGCGTCATCGACTCGATCGCCGTCAACGAGGCGTGCTCGTCCGGTTGCGGCTCGTTCCTGCAGACCTTCGCGCAGTCGATGGGTCTGACCATCCAGGAGTTCACCCAGGCGGCCCTCAACTCCGACCATCCGGTCGACCTCGGCTCGCGCTGCACGGTGTTCATGAACTCGTCCGTCAAGCAGGCACAGAAGGAAGGCGCGTCGATGGAGAACATCGCCGCCGGCCTGTGCTATTCGGTCGTGCGCAACGCGCTGTACAAGGTCATCAAGCTGCGTGACTCCGGTGAGCTCGGCGACACCGTCGTCGTGCAGGGCGGCACGTTCCTCAATGACGCCGTGCTGCGCGCCTTCGAGCTGCTCACCGAGCGCGAGGTGACCCGCCCGAACATCGCCGGCTTGATGGGCGCGTTCGGCGCCGCCCTGACCGCGCGCATGCATTACGAGGACGTGGCCGACGACGACGTCGAAGTCTCCGCGGGCCAGTCCGCCGATATGGCCGGCAGCGACGATGTCAGCGCGGAGCACGACCACGAGGTCGTCATCGACGGCGTGCACCACACGGCGTCCAACATCCTGTCCGGCGACGACCTCGACAACATGTCGATGACCTCCGAGCGCGACGTGTGCAAGCTGTGCCAGAACCACTGCAAGCTCACCATCACCACGTTCGCCGACGGCTCGCGCTACGTTACCGGCAACCGCTGCGAGCGCGGCGGCGACGCGAAGAAGAAGCGCTCCGACAGGCCGAACCTGTATGACTACAAGTACAAGCGCTGCTTCGCCTACCGCAGGCTCACCGACAAGAAGGCCACCCGCGGCGAGATCGGCATCCCGCGCGTGCTCAACATGTACGAGAACTACCCGTTCTGGTTCACGCTGCTCACCTCGCTCGGCTTCAAGGTGATGATCTCCGGCCGCAGCTCGCACGAGCTGTTCGAGACCGGCATCGAATCGATCGCCTCCGAGAACATCTGCTACCCGGCCAAGCTGGTGCACGGCCACATCAAGTGGCTGCTGGGCAAGGGCGTCAAGAACATCTTCTACCCGTGCGTGAGCTACGAGGACAACCTCGTGCCCAACACGGACAACCACTACAACTGCCCGGTCGTGGCCAACTACCCGGTGGTGATCGGCGCGAACATGCCCGAACTGCGCGAGGACGGCATCCGCTACATGCACCCGTACTTCAACCTCGCCAACCACGAGCTCATGGTCGACCGCATCGTCGAGGAGTTCGCCTGGGCGAACGTGAGCCGCGAGGAGGCCGAGACCGCGGTCAAGGCCGCGTACGCCGAGGACAAGATCTTCAAGAACGACGTGCAGGAGGAAGGTTTCAAGGCGCTCGCCTACATGAAGGAGCACAACTGCCGGGGCATCGTGCTCGCCGGACGCCCGTACCACATCGACCCCGAGGTCAACCACGGCATCCCCGAGACGATCTGCGCGCTCGGCATGGTCGTGCTCTCGGAGGATTCGATCTGCGAACTGCAGCCGGGGGAGAACCTGCATCTGAGCGACTACCTGTCGGAAGGCGAGGAGGATCCGCGCAAGAAGAACGCGAACGGCTTCCGCCACGTCGGCGACCGCAAGGTGACCGTCTCCCGCATGCCGCTGCGCGTCACCAACCAGTGGGCCTACCATTCGCGGCTCTACGCGGCGGCGCATTTCGTGGCGTCCTACCCAGGTCTCGAACTCGTGCAGCTCAACTCCTTCGGCTGCGGCCTGGACGCCATCACCACCGATCAGGTGGCCGAGATCCTCGCCGACAAGGCCGACGTGTACACGCTGCTCAAGATCGATGAGGTGAGCAACCTTGGAGCGGCGAAGATCCGCTTGCGTTCGCTCAAGGCCGCCGTCGAGGAGCGCGAGGCCAACAAGCGGCGTCTGGCCGCACAGGCCCAGTCCCAATCCCGCCAGCAGGTGCTGCCGAACAAGCAGGACCAGCTGGTCGGCCCCAGTGCGGCCGAGCTTGCGGCGCAGCGTCAGGCCAAGGAGGAGCTCGCGGCCGCCGAGGTGCAGCTCAAGGCCGCCCAGGACCAGCTCGCCGTCGCGCAGGCCGCCGTCGAGGCCGCGGAGAAGCAGAAGAACGCCGCCGAGCAGCCGGCCCCGCATTCCACGGGCTTCCGCAAGACCGGATCCGAGGCGCCCACGCCCGGCCGTCAGGTCATGCTCGACACGGTGATGAAGAGCAACCCGCAGCTCACCAAGGCCGTCAAGGACGCCTCCCGTCGCGCGGCGCAGGCCGAGTCGCGACTCGCCGCCACCTCGCCGAACGGCAAGTCCGCGAGGAAGGCCACCAAGAAATCTGGCCACAACACCGCGACCATGTCGAAGTACGCCAACAAGGTGCCGTTCGGCAAGTCAATGAAGAAGGACTACACGATCGTCGGCCCCCAGATGAGCCCGATCCACATGTCGCTGGTCGAGTCGGTCATTCGCTCCGGCGGATACAAGTTCGACATCCTCAAGACCGCGAGCCGCGAGGACGTCGAACTCGGCCTCAAGTACGTCAACAACGACGCCTGCTACCCGGCGATCATGGTCATCGGCCAGCTCGTCGACGCCATCGTCAAGGGCAAGTACGATCCCGACCATGTGGCGCTCGCCATCACGCAGACCGGCGGCATGTGCCGCGCGACGAACTACTTCGGCCTGATCCGCAAGGCGCTGATCGACGCCGGCTACCCGCAGGTGCCGGTCATCGCGCTGTCCACGCAGGGCTTCGAGGACAACCCGGGCTTCAAGGCCACGCCCACGCTGCTGCACCGCGCCATCAAGGCGCTGGTCGTCGGCGACCTGCTGCTCAAATGCCTGATGCGCGTGCGCCCGTACGAGGTCGAGAAGGGCAGCGCCGACAAGCTGTACCAGATGTGGGACACCATCGTGCGCGAGACCATCGAGCACCACGGCTTCTCCGATACCGCGAAGAAGAAGATCGGCAAGCATTACCTGCCGTACCAGACGCTGCTCAAGGAGATCGTCAAATCGTTCGACGCACTGCCGCTGCGCGACATCCCGCGCAAGGTGCGCGTCGGCGTCGTCGGCGAGATCCTCGTCAAGTACCATCCCGACGCGAACAACCACGTGGTCGACGTCATCGAATCGCAGGATTGCGAGGCCGTGGTTCCCGGCATCATGGAGTTCATGACCACGCGTCCGTACATCACCGACTGGAACGAGAAGAACCTCGGCATGGGCGGCAACAAGAAGCTGTACTCGCTCATGCGCTGGGGTCTCGACCGTTACCTCAACCCGGTGCGCGCGGCCATCGATCTGGCGCATGGCAAGTTCAGCCAGGACCTGCCGATGCCCGAGCTGGTCAAGAAGGCCTCCGAGGTGACCTCGGTGGGCGTGCAGGCCGGCGAGGGGTGGCTGCTGACCGCCGAGATCCTGGAGCTCATCGAGTCTGGCTGCCCGAATGTGATCTGCGCCCAGCCGTTCGCCTGCCTGCCCAACCATGTGACCGGCCGCGGCATGTTCGGCAAGATTCGCCGTCTGCACCCGGACGCGAACATCGTCTCCATCGACTATGATCCCGGCGCCTCACAGGCCAATCAGCTCAACCGCATCAAGCTGATGATCGCCGCGGCGAAGAAGAACCACCAGAAGCTGACCGCGGCCGACTGACGGATCAGCCTCGGCCCGGCGATCAGCCGACCAGGGTCGCCGCGTAGGCGTACAGCCTCTTCCATGGCAGGGTCGACACGTCTATCTTGTCGGCCTTGCTCTGAACCCTCTCGCGGTAGCGTTCCGTGCGCAGCGCCGTCTTCACATTGGCTTTCACATCGGCGAGCGGCGCCTTGCCCTCGACCCCGTCCACGGTCCAGTCGTGCGCGTCGTAATACTCCTGTACCTCGGTCTCGCTCGGGTTCATGCCCGGTTTCGTGGCGTCGTCGACGTAGTCGTTCTTCAGCGCGGTCATCTCGTAGTCGATGTATGAGGCGATGTCGTATTCGCTGCGCCCGTAGATGACCTGCCCCGCTTCACGTTTCTGCCGGTTGTTCGCGTTGAGGGTTTCCATGCGCTTGACGATGCCGGTGTACGAGTCGTCGTCGACCAGCCCGTACGAGACTGCGATCAGGTACGCCGCGTGACGGAAGCGCAGCGTGTCGATAGTCTGTTTCGTCAGCCATTCGACCGGCTTCTCGCCGCCGTATGAGGCGGTCCAGTCGGCGTCCCGGGCGTTGAGGTTGACGTCGTGCTTCTGCTTGAAATAGCTGACTGCGGCGGTGCGCTGCGACGACCACGCCTGGGTGAATTCGGCCTGCGTGATGGTGGTGTCGCCGAAGGAGAATTTCGGGAAGGCCTGCGTCGCGTTGGCTTGCGCATCGTCCGTCTTTGACGAGTCGGGGCTCGCCGTGAGCGAACGGACGAGAAAGACGGTGCCGACGATGGCCGCAATCAGCAGGACGGCCGCGACGACGATGATCGCGCGGGTTCTCGTATTGGTTTTCATCCCCATCTTCGCGGCGTCACGGCCGTTCCCGTCCGTTGCCTTGCTGGGAGAGCCTGATCCGCATTTTCGTGACTGCTTCATGCCGTCATGATACGCGACGGACATGATTGCGGGGTGTCGCCCGCATTGCGCAGGAACGCCCCCACAATCATGTCCGCCGGTCGTCGCCTTGGATTCCGGTTATTCCTGGAATACGTCCGGATGCTTCGGATCGCCGGGCTCGTCGGCCAACAGGCCCTCCAATCCCAGGAACTCCTTCCAGAATTCGAGCGGCTGGCCATACGGCGCCGATTGCGCGCCGCGCGCCTGCAGGTTCGCCTTCGCCTCGAACACGTCCTCTTCGCGGATATCCTCGAAGTAGCTTTCCAGCCGCTCCCTGTTCTCCGGCACGTAGAACAGGGACGCGATGATCTCCGTCAGCCGCTCGGCGCGCTCGATCGGCAGCGAATCCCAATGCCGCAGCTCGATGAAGTTCTTCATACGCACGTCGTTGAAATGCGTGGAGATGATGTGGTTGATCTCGTACGGGTTGAGCTCGCGGTCGGGATACACCTCTCCGGCGTTCTCATAGAACGCCGGGTGATGCAGCTCCTTGCCGCTCAGGCCCCTGGCCTCCGGCGTATGCGTCAGATCGGCGAACATCAGCGGCGTGGACAGCACGTCGATGGCGTACTCCTCCCAGCCGAACCGCTTGTCGAACAGTCCGGGAATCACGTTCGTGCGCTGGGGGTCGAGATAGTCCCACATGCGTTGGCGCAGCAGGGGCCACGGGTTCGGCGCGCCCTCGAAATACGGCGTATTGCGGAAGTACCAGGCGAGGATCGGCCCGATGATGGTGCCCAGACGCAGCTTGTCGATGGAATCCTGTTCGTCGACGTAGTCGATGCTCACCTGCGTGGAGGCCGAGCACCGCATCATGCACGGGCCGAACTGGCCTACCCGCCCCAGGTAGTGGGTCATGGCGTCGTAACGGTCCTTCGGGTTGACCTTGACGTCGGCGAAGCCCGACTTGGGCTGGTAGCCGTAATTGACCAGACGGAAGCCCAGCTCGTCCAGCACGGGATCGATGTCGCGCCGGAAGGAACGATACAGCGTCAGCAGTTCCTGCGGCGTCTTGAGGATGCCCAGCGAGCACTCCACCTGACCGCCGGGCTCCAGCGACACGGCGATGCCTTCGCGCCCGAGTCCGACCAGATGGCCGTTCTCCCAGTACTCCTTCTCCTTGTCGTAGTACGGCGCGATGCGCTTGAGCAGCGTTTCGACGCCGTTCTCCTCGTAGTAGCTGACGGCGGTGTCGTCGCCGTTGTGCACCGGAAGATGTTCGATCTCCACGCCGAAACCGCCCGTGCCGCGTCTGGAACGGCCTTCCTCGAAGAATCGCAGCAGACTGTCGATGTGCTTGGGATTCGGCTTGGCGAGCAGATGCGCGTAACTGATTCTCGGTGTCGTCATGGGGCATATCGTACCTGTAGATTCCATCGGCCACAGCGGTGCCGTTATACAAAGAATCGATAGCCGGTTTGCGTCCGAATGCTGGACATTGCGACTGATTTCCCGGATTCCGTTCAGGGGGTACAAGGGTGACGTTATGACAGTTAACGAAATGCCGAATACGCCATACCCCCATTGCCGTAGCCTATGGGTACCGCTATACTTTTGAACTTGTAAAGTCTCTTTACATATTGGTGGTGTGGCGAGTCCGTGAATGACCCCGGAAGGGGGCATCGTCATGGATGACCGGATCGCCGACATGTCCCCCCGCAACGAGGAGGGGAACGGAGACTCTCCAATAACAGTAAGGACAACGATGAAACCTCATGTAGGATCACGGATGATCGCAGCATCGGTCGCTTTGGGGACGGCGTTCGCGTTGATCGCGCCGTCTTCGGCGCTCGCGGGCGATGCGACGCCAGCGGCGGCGTCGACCGGAACGACATATTACGTGTCATCGACGCATGGCGATGACGGCAACGCCGGCACCGATCAGAACCATCCCTGGAAGACGCTGGACAAGGTCAACGCCATCGCGACCGACCTTAAGCCGGGCGACTCCGTGCTGCTGGAGCGTGGCTCCACGTTCCAGGACCAGTATCTGCACATCAAGGACACGTCGGGAACCGCCGACGCGCCCATCACCATCGCCGATTACGGCGAAGCCTCCGCCGCCAAGCCGGTCATCGCGGCGAACGGCGTCAAGGGCAGCCAGTGGTACCAGGACTACCGTGCACGGGTCGGCAACCACAAGAACAAGGGCACCGTCTCCTCGACCATCCTGCTCAAGGACGTGTCGTACATCACGGTGAAGAACCTGGAGATCACCAATGATGACCCCGACGTCCACGACCCGATCGACACGTGGAAGTGGACCGACACGGCCGATTCGGATGGCACCAAGCTCGACCGCTCGGCCGACCGCATGGACCGCACCGGCGTGGCCGGCATCGCGGAGAACGGCACCACGATGAGCCATGTCACGCTTGAGGGTCTGAACATCCACGACGTGGACGGCAACATCTACAACAAGCACATGGCCAACGGCGGCATCTACTTCATGGCGCACTACGCCCGCGAGAACAAGAGCGCCGCGGACAACACGTGGCTGCAGAACCACATCTCGCGCTTCGACCACATCACCATCAAGAACAACATCGTCAAGGACGTGGACCGCTGGGGCATCGCCGTGGGCTACACCGCGTACCTCAACTTCATCGACGCGACGTGGGGCGACGGCAGCATCGACGACGACCTGATCGCCAAGTACGGCCAGACCAACGTGACCATCGAGAACAACTACGTCAAGGGTGCGGGCGGCGACGCCATCACCCTCATGTACTGCGACCGTCCGGTCATCCAGTACAACGTGGGCGACAGCGTCTCGAAGCACATGAACGACGTCGACTACCCGCATGATGCCGCGCACGGCGGCAGGTACGGCGGCTGGGTCGCGGCGGGCATCTGGCCCTGGCGCTGCAAGGACCCGATCTTCCAGTACAACGAGATGTACAACAACCTCAACTCCGAACACGGCAACGGCGACGGCCAGGCGTGGGACGCCGATTACGGCGACGGCACGCTGTACCAGTACAACTACTCGTACGGCAACTCGTTCGCCTCGCTGATGATCTGCAACCAGTACGCCATCAACACGACGTTCCGCTACAACATCTCGCAGAACGACCGCCGCGGCGTGTTCGACCTGCCGGGCAACGGTCCGGGCAACCACATCTACAACAACACCGTCTACATCGGTAAGGACAGCGCGGTGCTGACCGGCCGATCCAACAGCCAGGCGAAGTTCGAGAACAACATCTTCATCAACGCGGCCGACACCAAGAAGACCGAGACGTGGAACCGCGGCAACCAGCACGGCGGCCAGACGTACGACAACAACATGTACGTCAATTACGCGAACAGGCCCGCCTCCGATTCCCACGCCGTCGAGGTCGCCGATGTGGCGACCGTGCTGGCCAACGCCGGACACGCGCCGAGCGCGCCGAAGGCCACCGGTTCGGTCTATGGCCGTTCCGGCAGCGAGTTCGACGGATACAAGCCCGTTGACAACTCCCCGGCCATCAATGCCGGCAAGGTCATCTCCGACATGAACGACTACGCGGTCACGAACGATTTCTTCGGCAACACCATCAAGGGAACCCCGGACCTGGGTGCCGTCGAAAGCAACGTGCTCTCCGTCTCCGGCAAGGTCAACGCGTACGAGACCGCCACGGTCGGCGACTCCAAGGTCGTCTATGTGCCGTTCACCGCGAAGAACCCGACCACAGTCAAGCAGCTTCGCGCGGGCCTGACGGTCGGTGACGGATCAGTCGCCAACGTGTACCGCGGCAGCACCAAGCTGGCGGCCGACGCGGCGATCCAGTCCGACGACGTGCTGCGCTTCGAGGTCGAAGGCACTTCGAACACGCCGATCGAATACACCATCGCTCAGAAGAACGCCTGGAACTGGGTCGACTGGTTCAAGACCGCCACGGGCGTGGTCTGGAACTCCCAGAAGCAGAATGGCACCGACGGTGACTGGACGGACATCACGACGTTCTCCACCGAGTACCCGATGTCGAAGTACAACGAGTACTACGGCGCAGGACTCACCGGCAACCTGTCGGATCTGCCGGCGGTGGGAGCTACCCGCCCCGGGCGTCAGGGCCTGCTGGTCGACGACCCGGGTGCGGCCGGCGGCACCGCCATCGTGTGGAAGGCCCCGAAGGCCGGCACCGTGAAGGTCACACTCGGCCGCGACAACGAGCCGCAGCGGCGCAACGCCAACGCCTCGGGCACGGTGACGCTCGCACTGACCAAGAACGGCGAGACGCTGTGCACCGCAGACATCTCCACCGCGCAGACCAAGAACGAGGACTTCGCCAATTGCCTGAAATCGGATAAGGGCACGGTGCAGGTGAACGCCGGCGACGTGATTCGCATCGCGGCGACCGCGGCCAGTGGCGCGGCCGCTCCAGACCTGTACGTCTCGCCGGTCGTCACCTATCAGGATGTGGCACCCGTCGAGTCCCAGACGGCGCAGTATGCTGCCTCCTACGACGCGGTGAGCGCCAAGGTCGGCACCAAGGCCACCGCTACGGTGAAGTTCACGAAGGGCGGCGCCGCCGCCACCCCGACCGGCGTCAAGTCCTACGCGCTGAAGACCGCGGTCGACGGCGTGTCCGTGGACGCCGCGACCGGCGCGGTCACCTACACGCCCGGCGCCGATGCGTACGGCATCACCAAGACCGCGACCGTGGTCGTCACCTACTCGGATGACACCACCGACGAGGCGACCGTCACCTTCAACGTCGAGAAGTCCAACGCGCAGAAGTACAACGTGCTGTACCCGGCCGTGTCCGGCGGCGCGGGCGTCGCGCTCAAGCGCACGCCCAAGTTCACGCTCAAGGCGGACAGCGCCGCGGCGTCCATCCCCAACGGCACCAAGTTCGCGCTCGGCGCGGGCGCCCCGACCGGCGCGTCCGTGAACGCCGCCACCGGTGAGGTCACGCTGACCAGCACCCGGGCCGGCGCCATCACCGTGCCGGTGACGGTCACCTTCTCCGACACCAACGAGTCCATCGAGGCGACGGCCACGTTCACCGTGACCGCTCCGGCGGCGCTCGGCACCTCCAAGCTGGAGACCGGCACCGCGAACGGCGCGAACGTCATCTATGTGCCGTTCACCTCGAAGACCCCGACCACCGTCGCCGATCTGCTGGCCCTGGTGACCGCCGAGCCGAATTCGGCCCTCAAGGCCGTGTACCGTGACGGCACCAAGCTGGAGGACGCCGCGGCAGTAAAGGCCGGCGACGTGCTGCGCTTCTACGCCGACGGCTCCACCTTCACCGCCGACTACACGGTCGTGCAGAAGAACGCCTGGAACTGGGTCGACGACTTCAAGACCGACTCTCAGGGCCCGATCTGGACGTCGCAGCGTCAGGTGTCCGGCAAATGGCAGACGATTACCGATTTCGGTTCCGATGTGTACCCGCAGACGTACTACGACAAGTACTACGGCGTCGGTGTGGACTATCAGAACAAGAACCTTCCGACCAACCGCAGCGCCATCCACGGCCTGATCGCCGACAATCCGGGTGATTCCGCGGCGACGGCGATGGCCTGGACCGCGCCGAAGGCCGGTTCCGTGAAGGTCACGCTGGACAAGGTGACCGGAGCGAACGTCGAGCCGTACATCCGTCAGTCGGGCAGCAACGGCAAGGATGTGGTCCTGAAGCTGCTGAAGAACGACGAGGTGATCTGCTCCGCGACGATGACCAATTCCTTCGCGACGGCGACCGGGTTCAACGAATGCCTGGCGTCCTCCAAGGGCACGGTCAAGGTCGCGGTCGGCGATGTGCTGCGCTTCTCGGTGGATGCCGCGGCCGGCACCTCCAAGTCGTCGATCCACATCAGCCCGGTCATCACCTACACGGATGATGAGCCTTCGCCGACGCCTGGCCTGTCGGAGCAGTATGCTGCGGC
>CWGX01000036.1_pt2 | contig 23988 bp, 15 predicted proteins | sample 682481 | NCBI WGS metagenome assembly CWGX01 (sample SAMEA3735743, study PRJEB9488) | human gut metagenome | biome: ENVO:mammalia-associated habitat; material: ENVO:feces | place: Malawi | collected 2009-02-27 | reverse complement strand
GTCGCTGGCCGCGAAGTTCCCGAAGTTCGTGGACGCGGTGGAGCACATCTCGGATGAGTTCCGCGACATCCACGACCGCACCGACGGCGAGGCGGCCCGCGGCGTGCTCAACGTGGCGATCCTGAACTGCTGGGGCAAGATGCGTTCGTGGATGGCCTACACGGTCGCCCACGCGCTGCCGAACAAGCAGACGTATTCGTATTACGGCATTCTGGAGTCGCTGTCGGGCATGCGCGTGAACGTGCGGTTCATCAGCTTCGATGACGTGCTGGAGCATGGCGTCGCCGACGACATCGACGTGATCGTGACCGGTGGCCCGGTCGACACCGCGTTCTCCGGTGGCTCGGTGTGGGCCGAGGAGCCGCGCCTTGCGGCGACGCTGCGTGCCTGGGTGCACGGCGGCGGCGCCCTGATTGGCGTGGGCCAGCCGAGCGCCCAGCAGTTCCAGGGTCGTTTCTTCCAGCTGGCCGATGTGCTGGGTGTGGACGAGGAGCGTCACCAGACGCTGTCGGTGGACAAGTACTTCCCGGCCGTCACGCCGGAGCACTTCATCACCGCCGACGTGCATCTGGGCGAAGGTGTGCTGCAGGGCTTCCTTGACGCCGGATACCGCAAGCCCCTGTCGGGCTGCGGCGGCGGCCAGGCGATCGGCGAGCTTGGCGGCATCGACTTCGGCGAACCGATCGCGAACACGTTCCCGGTCAACGAGGACGTGACGCTGCTGCGCGCCGACGGCGGTCAGGTGCAGCTCGCGGTCAACGAGTACGGCAAGGGCCGCGGCGTATACGTCTCCGGTCTGCCCTACTCGGCCGCGAACGCCCGTCTGCTGGAGCGTGCCCTGTTCTGGGCCTCCCACAACGAGGGCAAGTATGCGGCATACAGCTCGTCGAACCCCGAGTGCGAGGTCGCGGTGTTCGACAAGTCGGGTTGCTACTGCGTTGTCAACAACACGGATCGCGCGCAGTCCACGTATGTGGAGCGCGGCGACGGTCGCATCGAGCGCATCGAACTGGCGCCCAGCGGTATCGCCTGGCGTACCATCTGATCCGGTCGCATCATCGCGTCGGATCGGCGTGAACGAGTGAATATCGGGGTCATCGTCGCCTACTCCTTCGACGATGACCCCGATATTTCATGCCGCCTGTCCATTGTGCGTACATGTACGCATCACCGGATGGGCGGCATAGGTATATTACACGGTAAGCGTGCACAAGCGCGTCGCAACGTAGACAATAATCGCGGGTACCCGCGGGGAATGAGGAGTCATGAGCGAGAAGATGGAAGCGGTTGCCACGTCGGAGGCGCCTGCGGCGCTGGGCGCGTACAGCCAGGCGGTAAAGGCCAACGGGTTCGTGTTCGTGTCCGGTCAGCTGGGCATCGACCCCACGACCGGCGAACTGGCCGGAGACACCGCCGGTGAGCAGACCGCCCAGGCGCTGAAGAACATCAAGCAGATTCTCGACACGGCCGGCACCGGCATCGAGCACGTCGTGCGCGCGACGATCTACATGAAGAACGTCGAAGACTTCAAGGAAGTCGATGCCCGGTACGCCGACGTGTTCATCGGCTCCGTCAAGCCCGCCCGCGTTGCCATCGGCGGCAACGACATCCCCAAGGGCGCCCTCGTCGAGATCGACGCCATCGCAGTTTTGTGACGGTTCGCGGGGAATCCGAACAGTACCCCGCCTTCAACCAAGGCCGTAGCAGTGGGCCTCCACCAGATGCATGGTGGAGGCTCACTGCTGTGAGTCGTATTGCATAACCATGTTGCGCCGATGCTGATGGTTCCGTCGGATGTGGCGTATATGAAGGTGATTTGCGTTCGTAAGTGCGCGCCGAAACGACGACCGTGCGCACTTATGGACGCAAATCGGGCCTTCTGCGTCCATATGTTCGCGCACTTGTCGTTTCGGCGCGCACTTACGGACGCTTTAGGAGCGCCCCCCATCTCGCTCCGCTCGACAGCCCCCTGTCAGCGGGAGTAAGACCAACGCTCCCGCTGGCGGGGCTGTCGCAAAGTGACTGGGGGTGGTTCACGCGTGACACGCTATATAGAGTCGCCAAACGTGTCTCCCAAATCATCTCCGGCCAATCCACCGCATATGTGATGCGGTGGTGAAGGAGTGACGCGAATCACCCCGATTCTTACCCTCGAATGCCCCGAACACAGCTGCGCGGCCTATGATGACCTGCACCAATGGAGTTGGCGCGACTATGTCGCGCGGCGAAATATGGAAGCGGGGTGTGAGATGCACGGGCGCGAAGGACGAGGACGGCTGTCCGGATCCGTTGTGGCGGTGGTTTCCGTACTGGCATGTATCGCCATGCTTGCCGGATTGGTGATGGGCACGACGCACGCGGTCGGCTGGGTGTTCGATGCGATCGGACTGGCGTCGCCACAGCATCGCCCGATCGTCATTGCGCATCGTGGCGACACCCGGCATGCTCCCGAGAACTCGCTGGCTTCCATTCGTGCCGCAAAGCAGAACGGCGCCGATTTCGCCGAAATCGACGTGCGGCTGACCAAAGACGGCATACCCGTGGTGTTCCATGACCGCAGAACCGGGCGTCTGGACGCGGGCGGTCGCGACGTGCTGGTGAACAGTATGCCGTTGTCCGCATTGCAGCGCATGATCATGCGGCAACGCGGCATGCGGTATTCGGTTCCCACGCTGCGTCAGGCGTTGGACGACGCTTCCATGTCACGTCCGGGGCAGCGGCGGTTCGGCTTGCTGCTGGACATCAAGACGGACGCGCGGTATGCCCGGAAAGTGGCTGATGCCGTGGTGCGTGTGGTCGAGGATTCCAAATACGCCGGCAATCTGATGGTGATGTCGGCCAATCCGTATGCGGTGATGGTCTTCAAGAGCATGCGTCCGCAGTGGCATGTAGGCCTGTGCGCCAGCGGCAGGCCCGATCTGACGCAATGGGATGATGACGACACGAGCGAAGCGCGGTTCATGGACGGGGCCGCGCGGGTCGAGACCGTACGCCGCGAAGTGACGGCGAAGCGCGGCGGAAAGCAGCGAAAGCATCCCATGTTCCGTGGAATGCGCGGCGAGGCCATGGACTTCGTCGTGTTCCGCGCGCGGGACGTCACATCAAGACTGCTGCGGAATGCGCGGCTGCGCAGAATTCCCGTATATGTCGACTCGGTGGATTCATACGATGCCGCGAACGGCCTGCTGCGCCACGGCGTCAGCGGACTGCTCGGCGAGAACATCACGCCGTTGCAGCAGGCTTGTTCGTCATATCACGGGCTTCCCGAACCGTTCTCGTCGCCGGACGATGACGATCGCTCCCAGGCGTGACGCCGGCCGATCCCGCGTCGGTGCATGAACCGGACGTTCGCTGTCAAAGTGCCCGGTACACTAGGGAGAATGAGTCCTGAAGCGCTTAGTGAACTGATTGAAACCATTGCCCACGATCTGGTCGCCGCCGGAAAAGCCGGTACCCTGACCGACGATTTGATTCCTGAAACCGCCAAATTCGCCGTGATGCGCCCGAAGGATCGCGCGCACGGCGATTGGGCCTCCAACGCCGCCATGCAGCTGGCCAAGAAGGCCGGCATGAAGCCGCGCGATTTGGCCGAGCTGTTCGCCGAGCGGCTGACCGCCGCCGACGGCATCTCGACCGTCGAGGTGGCGGGGCCCGGCTTCATCAACATCACGCTGGATTCCGCCTCCGCCGCCGCGGTGGTCGACAAGGTGCTGGCCGATGGCGCAGGCTACGGCAAGAACGCGCACCTCGGCGGCAAGACGCTCAACCTGGAGTTCGTCTCCGCCAACCCGACCGGCCCGATTCACATCGGCGGCACCCGTTGGGCCGCCGTCGGCGACTCGATGGCCCGCGTGCTGGAGGCCAACGGCGCCAAGGTTGTGCGCGAATACTACTTCAACGATCACGGCGAGCAGATCAACCGTTTCGCAAAGTCCCTGGTCGCAGCCGCGCACGGCGAGGAGACGCCCATTGACGGATACAAGGGCAAGTACATCAACGAGATCGCCGACCGCGTGATCGCCGAGGCGGAGGCCGATGGCGTGGATGTGCTGAGCCTGCCGCGCGTCGACGGCGGCCTCGACAAGGACGGCAACCCGCTCGGCGAGGGCGATTCCGAGCAGCGCGAGGAGTTCCGCAAGCGTGCCGTGCCGATGATGTTCGACGAGATTCAGCGCTCGATGAAGGAATTCCGAGTCCGCTTCGACGTGTGGTTCCACGAGAACAACCTATACAAGGACGGAGAAGTCGACCGCGCGATTGAGGAGCTGCGCAGTCGCGGCGACATCTTCGAGAAGGATGGAGCCACCTGGTTTGAATCCACCAAGCATGGCGATGACAAGGACCGCGTCATCATCAAGTCGAACGGTGACTTCGCCTACTTCGCTGCCGACATCGCCTACTACTGGAACAAGCGTCACCGCGCTGTGGATCCGGCCGACGTGGCGATTTACATGCTCGGCGCCGACCATCATGGCTACATCGGTCGTATGATGGCCATGTGCGCCGCCTTCGGCGACGAGCCGGGCGTGAACATGCAGATTCTCATCGGCCAGCTGGTCAATGTGATGAAGAACGGCAAGCCCGTGCGCATGTCTAAGCGCGCTGGCAACGTCGTCACCATCGACGATCTGGTTGAGGCCGTTGGCGTGGATGCGGCCCGTTACTCGCTGGCCCGTACCGACTACAACACGTCGGTGGATATCGATCTGGATCTGCTGACTTCGCATTCCAATGAGAACCCGGTGTACTACGTGCAGTATGCGCACGCGCGTTCCTGCAATGTGGACCGCAACGCGGCCGCTGCGGGCATCGGTACCGAAGGCGCTGACCTGAGCCTGCTTGACACCGAGGCGGACGGCGAGGTGCTCGCCGCGCTCGCCCAGTGGCCGGCGACTTTGGCTCTGGCCGGCGACCAGCGTGCCCCGCACAAGGTGGCGCACTATCTGGAGGACCTGGCCGGTGCCTACCACAAGTGGTACAACGTCGAGCGCGTGGTTCCGATGGCGCTGACCGACCCCGAGGAGCGTCTGGATGACGCCGCTCGCGAGGCACTGCGCATCGCCAAGAACCCCGAACCGGCACGTGCCGCCGCACGCCTCAAGCTCAACGACGCCGTGCGCACGGTCATCGCCTCCGGTCTCGACCTGCTCGGCGTCACCGCCCCCGACAAGATGTGACCTAGGCTGCCCCTGGTCGCGCGTAGCGCGACTGGGGGCGGTTCTCATTCAGATACTCTCCGACCGAGCCTCCGCCTTATGGTCGGGAAGTGGTATCACGATGCCGGTTCTGGCACAATGGCACAGTAATAGGAAAAGCGGCAAGCCCTGAGCGAAAGAGGAGCAATGACTGGATCTGCTGTGCGTGTGGACGGAACGCAAGGTATCACCCCCATCTGGCCGGTGGCGACGGCGGTGAATGCCGAAGGTGCCCTGACGTTCCACGGGCGCACTGCCGAGTCGCTGCTCGACGAGTTCGGATCCCCGCTGTATCTGATCGACACTGACGAAGTTTCCGCCCGCGCCAGATATTTCGTGCGCGCGGCGGCCGACGCCTTCACCAACTCCACCACGCACGTGAGTTTCGCTGGTAAGGCATTCCTCTCCAAAGAAGTCGTGCGGTTGGTGACCGATGCAGGCATGCTCGTCGACACATGCTCGATGGGGGAGATGCGCATCGCGCTCGCCGCAGGCGTCTCCGGCCGTCGTCTGGTGCTGCACGGCAACAACAAGTCCGACGCGGAAATCGAACTCGCCATCGAGCAGGGCTTTGCGAAGATCGTCGTGGACGAGCCGGATGAGCCGGCCCGCATCGCCGCCATCGCGCGACGACTCGGCAAGCGTGCCCGCGTGATGCTGCGCGTGACCGCCGGCATTCACGCCGGTGGCCACGAATACATCTCCACCGCGCATGAGGATCAGAAGTTCGGCGTGCCGCTGCTGCCGGCCGGCGCCGATGCCGCGGCACTCAGCGTACTGGACGAACTCACGGCTGATCCAGCAGGCGTGACGCCGGCTGTTACGAACGCGCACATCGCCGAACGCGATGGTGATGCCGGTGACGGGAACGCGAAGCCCGAGCGCGAACTGCACTACGACGTGAAGTACCCGTACGACCTGAGCCACGAGGAGATCCCCGAAAAGGACAAGGCGCTCGCCGCCGCGATGGAAACCGTGGCGGATGGGCCGGCACTGGCCGTGCTCAAGGACATCCTCACACGGTCCGACGAGTTGGAACTCGTCGGCATTCACTCTCATATCGGTTCCAACATCCATGACGCAGACGCCTTCATCCAGGCCGCCAAGCGCATGATGCTGCTGCGCAAGACCTTCTACGCCACCGACGCCTATACACTGCCCGAGGTCGACTTGGGCGGCGGCTACTCCGTGGCATACACCGACGGCGAGGATTCGATGGACGTGCGCGTCGAGCTGCGTCGTCTCGCCGAAGCGGTCGGTGCCATCAACCGTGCGTTCGGTGTGCCCGCGCCGGCCATCAGCTTCGAGCCAGGACGATGGATCGTCGCCCCGGCCGGCGTGACCCTGTATCGTGTGGGCACGATCAAGCCGGTGCATCTGTCCGACGCCAAAGACAAGACCGGCAATCCCATCGATGAGCGCGTGTACGTGTCGGTGGACGGCGGCATGAGCGACAATATTCGTCCAGCGCTGTACGGCGCCGACTACACGGTCCGGCTGGCCAACCGTCGCGGGTCGGACGAGTCGATGCTGGTGCGCGTAGTCGGCATGCATTGCGAGTCCGGCGACATCATCGTGCACGAGGACAGGCTTCCAGCCGACCTCAGGCGCGGCGACATCCTCGCCGTGCCGGTGACGGGCGCATACGGCCGCACGATGGCGAGCAACTACAATCAGGCGCTGATTCCTGCCGTGGTCGCCGTGAGTGAAGCCGGCGCACATGTGATGATCCGTCGCCAGACCATTGACGACCTGCTGGATCTGGATCAGGGCTGACCGTTCAGCGCCAGCGGCAAGATATAAAAGCAAAAGCAGTAGAACTCAAAAAAGGAGTCCTCCCCGGCTATCAGGGAGGACTCCTTATTGTTTGTTGTGGTTGTGTCTACCGAATCACTTGGTGACGATGGTGCCAATCGGAGCGCCGGTAGCCACCGCACCCTTGGCGGTGATCGACAGCTTATCGATCTTGGCCGGGTTGGTGAACACGACGATCACGTCGGTGGGCTTTCCAGCGGACTTGACCACATTCCAGTCCACGTCGACCAGCGCGTCTCCGGCGTTCACCTGCTGGCCTTCGCTGACCATCATCGTGAACGGGGATCCGGCGAGCTGTACAGTATCCACGCCGATGTGCACGAGCACTTCCACTCCGGCGGGAGTGGTGATGCCCACTGCATGCTTGGCCTGGGCGACCGTGGTAATCTTGCCGGCCACCGGGGCGACCACACGACCCGACGTGGGAACCACGGCGAATCCGTCGCCAAGGATCTTGGCGGCGAAGGTCTCGTCGGGCACTTCCGTGATCGGCTTGATGGCACCGTCCACAGGGGCGAGCACCGCGTTGTCAGCGGCTTTCACCTTGGGGGCGGGGGCAGCGGCAGCGGGGGCTGCCGTCACGCTTTTGGGGAACCACCACCGATGACGGGCTTGCCGTACAGGGCGGACAGAGCGTCAGCCACGGCCTGCACCTGCGTGCCGACGATGATCTGGACGTTCTTCTTGTCGATCACCTTGACACCGGGGACGCCGGTCTTGCGGATGGCGTCGACGTCGACCTTCGAGGAATCCACGACACCCATGCGCAGACGGGTGATGCAGTTCTCGATTTCGGTGATGTTGTCGTGACCGCCCAGAGCGGCGTACAGCTTGCCGGCGAGGTCGGCGTACTTGTCACCGGTGGACGAGGTCGCGGTGTCGAACGCTGCGGAGGAGGCATCGTCGTTATCGTCATCGCCACGGCCCGGGGTCTTCATGTTGAACTTCTTGATCATGAAGTCGAACACGAAGTAGTAGATGACCGCGAAGACGAGGCCCTGAACGATAAGCATCCACGGCATATGAGCTGCGGGAACCTTCAGCGACAGGAACCAGTCGATGAAGCCTGCGGAGAAGTTGAAGCCTGCGATCCACTGGAACGAAGCGGCGATGAACACCGAGATGGCGGTGAGCAGCGCGTGCACCACGTACAGCGGGAAGGCGGCGAACATGAAGGAGAACTCCAGCGGCTCGGTGACACCGGTGAGGAACGCGGCGAGCGCACCGGCGAGCATCAGGGATCCGGTGGCCTTCTTGTTCTCGGGCTTGGCGTTCTTGTAGATCGCGAGTGCACCGGCCGGCAGGCCGAACATCATGATCGGGAAGAAGCCGGCCTGGTAGATGCCGGTGACGTACACGCCGAACGGGTGGAAGCCGCCGGTGGCGATGACCGCGCCACTGGCCGGGTCGGCGCTGCCCCAGAACTTGCCGATGTCATTGATGTTGGCAAGGTTGAACCAGAACACGTTGTTCAGTGCGTGGTGCAGACCGGTCGGGATAAGCAGACGGTTGAAGAAGGCGTAAATGCCGGCACCGACGGCGCCGAGGCCCATGATGGACTCGCCGAACCAGACCAGCGCACCGTAGACGGCCGGCCAGATGAACAGCAACAGCAGCGAGATGATGGACATGACCGCGGCGGTCAGGATCGGCACGCAACGGCGGCCGGAGAAGAACGCCAGGAAGTCCGGCAGTTTTGTCTTGCCGAACTTGTTGTATAGCGCACCTGCCACGCAGCCGACCAGGATGCCGAAGAACACGTTCTTGTTGCCGATGGCGCCAGCGGCGAATGCCGGGTGCTCGGTGTCGACCTTGGTGGCGTCGAAGCCAAGGAACATGGACGCGGAGCCCATGATCGTGGTGACGGTCAGGAAACCGACCAGTGCGGACAGTGCCGAGGCGCCGTCCTTGTCGCGAGCCATGCCGATGGCGACACCAACGGCGAACAGCAGGCCCAGATTGTCGAGGATCGCGCCGCCGGTCTTGCACAGGTAGGCAGCGACGACGTTACTGCCACCCCAACCGCTCGGGTCGATCCAATAACCGATGCCCAGGAAGAGTGCTGCAGCAGGCAGACACGCAACGGGCAGCATAAGAGCGCGACCAAGGCGCTGGATATATGCTTTCATTCCAACCTCCCTCTGAGGATACGGACGGCGCTTTCTTCCGCCACAATTCCCGTTCACGTACCATCCCACCATTGGATCGGACGCTCGCGAGTATGTCAGCAACGCCGCTTCAATGAACAATGGTACGTGACTTTTACGATATGAGGCCCGTGTTTCGTTAAGATTATTTGCTAAATAGGCAGGAAACATGGCGGGTGTATAAGGGCTCAGCCTTACGGGAAGCTGGTGTTTCACGATTTCTCTGTTTACGGCGTTAATTTGTAAATCTACTTTACTGCGGCGTGTCGTTAGCGCTGCTACATAGTGGAAAGCCAAGGGAAACGAGGCCATTGGGAGCTGGATCCGGCCTCCGGGGCGTTGACGGGCGGCGTGTCGGATTCATTCCGTAGGATGGTACACAGTGACGCCGGCCCGGCGACCCTCTATCGGTGAGTGGCGGCCGGGCGCGCCAAACACCGCTGAAGGAAGGAAATCCGTGGCACAGCTGAATGACAACCCCATCCGCGTTGGACTGTTGGGAGCGGGAACCGTCGGATCACAGACCGCACGTCTGCTGGTGGAGCAGAAGGACGAACTCGCCGCCCGCATCGGGCGTCCGATCGAGCTGGTCGGCGTGGCCTGCCTGGATCCCGATGAGGTGGACTTCCCCTGGATCGACAAGTCTCTGCTGACGACCGACACGATGAAGGTCGCCACCAACGCCGACATCGTCGTCGAGCTGATCGGCGGCACCACAGTGGCCCGCACGTTCGTGATGGCCGCGATCGAGTCGGGAGCCTCCGTGGTCACCGCCAACAAGGCGCTGCTTGCCAAGTACGGCCCGGAAATCTACACCGCGGCCGAGGCCAAGGGCGTCGACATCTACTTCGAAGCGGCCGTTGGTGGCGCCATCCCGTTCCTGCTGCCGCTGCGCGAATCCCTGGCGGGCGACAAGGTGACCAGCATGCTGGGCATCGTCAACGGCACCACCAACTACATTCTCGACGAGATGACCACCAAGGGCCTACAGTTCGATGACGTGCTCAAGGACGCCCAGGCCAAGGGATACGCCGAAGCCGATCCGACCGGCGACATCGAAGGCTACGATGCGGCCAACAAGGCCGCGATTATGGCCACGCTCGGCTTCCACACCAACGTGACGATCGATGACGTGAGCGTCGAGGGCATCACGAAGATCACCGCCGACGACATCGCCGCGGCCGCCGCCGAGCACAAGGTCATCAAGCTGCTCGCCGTCGTGGAGAACGGCGAGGCCGGTGTGTCGGCGCGCGTCTACCCGGCGCTGATTCCCGAATCGCACCCGCTGGCATCCGTGCACGGCTCATTCAACGCCGTGTTCGTCAAGGCCGAGGCGGCCGACGACCTCATGTTCTACGGCCGCGGTGCGGGCGGCGCTCCGACCGCTTCCGCCGTCGTCGGCGACGTGGTCACCGAAGCCCGCCACATCGCTCAAGGCTGCACCGGCCCGTCCATCCCCATGTACCACGAGCTGCCCAAGGCGCCGATCAGCGCCAGCCGCGCCGCGTTCGCCGTGCGGTTCCTCATCCACGACAAGCCGGGCGTGCTCGCCGCCATCGCCAAGGAGTTCGCCGACCACGGCGTGTCGATCAACGGTGTCAATCAGGATCTCAAGCCGACGATGACCGATCCTGGTTATGACGGCGAGATCCAACAGCTGCGCATCGTCACGCATCTGACCGACGAGGTCACGCTGCGTGAGACCGTCGAAGCCGTCCGCACGCTGGACTTCGTCACCGGAGAGCCGTCCATCCTGCGCGTGCTCGACTAGTCATACGATTGCCTGCCCCCGCTGTCGGGGGCTGTCGGCAAAGCCGACTGGGGGTGGTTTCGCGGCGTTTCCGCGAAACCACCCCGATCTCACTATCGTTTGCTCCCCTCCCCGTCAGCGGGGGCGGAATCGCTGAATCAAGGAATCATGGAACCAATCTGTACACAGGTCAAGGTCCGCGTGCCGGCTACAAGCGCCAATCTGGGCTCCGGCTTCGACACGGTCGGCCTCGCCCTCGATTATCATGACGAACTCACCTTCACGCTCAGCCGTGACCCGTCCAATCGCGCCGCGCAAGTGCTGATCTATGGCGAGGGCGAGGACACGCTGCCGCGCGACGAGACCCATCTGGTCGTCTCCACGTTCCGCAAGGCATGCCAGACCTTCGGCCTGGGCAAGGTCGGGTTCATCCTCGAAGCGCACAACAACATCCCGCAGGCGCGCGGCATGGGGTCGTCCGCCGAAGCCATCGTGGCGGGCATCGCCGCCGCTGCCGCGTTCGCGCAGGAGGACCGGCTCAACCGCGATTCCATCTTCGAGCTGGCGGCCGCCATCGAAGGCCATCCCGACAACGTGGCGCCGGCGGTGTACGGCGGCATGACCGTCTCATGGAACTTCGACACGGCCGAAGGTGTCGGCTCGGTGCCGATCCCCGGTGGAGACCCGCTGCACGGCGGTTTCCACACGGTCAAGTACGCGGTCGATCCGGGCGTCACGGCGGCCGTGTTCGTGCCCGACTACGAACTGTCCACCGAGAAGGCGCGCGAGGCGCTGCCCGGCGAGGTCGCCTATCGCGACGCGGTGTTTAACGTGTCGCGCGTGGCGCTGATGGCCGCGGCGATGAACCCGCGCGCGCTCGCGTCCGGCGAAGAGCCGAACGCGATGCTGTACGCTGCCACGCAGGATCGCCTGCACCAGCCGTATCGCAAGGGGCTCATGCAGCCGTCATGGGACCTGATTCAGGCGTTCCGTTCCCGTGGTTTCGCCGCCATGGTGTCCGGCGCCGGCCCGTGCGTGCTGGTGCTGCATCACGGCGACGCCGTGGCGGACATCGATGAGGTCGCGGCGGAACAGCTGGCTTCCGGCCATTGGAAGGTACTGCACCTGCCCATCGACACGGTCGGCGTGCAGGTCGAGCGTAAGTAGGAATACCGCACGTGCCTCCTCGCCCGCTCTTCGGGCCGGAGATGAGGGGAGCGCGAAGTTGCCGGTTGGGTGATGCGGCAGCTGGTGCGGCGGCAAAAGAAAGGTGACGATCATGTCCATTCCGATGATTCTGGCGTCGAAGTCCCAGCCGCGCCGGGATGTGCTGTATGCGGCCGGCATCTGCCCGACCATCCGCGTGTCCCATGTCGATGAGCCGGCTGCGCTGGAAAAGGCCGCCGCCGAGCGCGGCGTCACCGTTGACCAGCTGAACGTCGAACAGCGCGTGATGATTTTGGCCGAGGCCAAAGCGCAGGCCGTGCATCAGGCGTACCGCGATGTCGCCGCCGCGGCCGCGAGCGCGACGGGCGAGCGCGTGATCGCGTACCCGTTGCAGGCCGCGGAGCTTCGCGGCGAGATGAACGTCGCGGACATACCTCGCCAGAGTGGCGCTCCGCTTGACTATTCGAAGGCGCCGATCGCGATGACCCGTGACTTCTCGGGCGTGGACATGCCGACCGTCACCGAGCCGATATCCAATGTGATTGCCATGCAGCCGGGGCTCACTCGGGCGAGCGGCGGCCCGCTGATCGTCGGCTGTGATTCGATGTTCCTGCTTGACGGCGAATGCTACGGCAAACCGCACAGCGTCGAGGTGGCGCGTGAGCGACTGCACCGCATGAGCGGCGCCACCGGCGAGCTGTGGACCGGGCACTGCGTGATCGACTTCGCGTCCGAGCGCGTCGGGCGCGGCGCGAGTCATGCCGTCGTGCGGTTCGGCGAGTTCAGCGACCGCGACATCGAACGATACATCGCCACCGGCGAGCCGCTGGAAGTCGCGGGATCGTTTACGCTGGAAGGTTTCGGCGGCGCGTTCATCGACGGCATCGACGGCGACCCGCACGGCATCATCGGCATCAGTCTGCCGCTGCTTCGCCGACTCGTCGGCAAGCTCGGCGTGGACTGGACCGACCTGTGGAACGTGGCCCGCGGGGAATCGGCGCCCGAAGACAAGACCGGAGGCAGCGGAGTCGTGCCGCCCAAGGAGAACGTGCATCAGCCCGGCGACGGCTGGATCGACTGCGCATGCGGGCGCAAGCACTGGGGATTGAACGGTGCCTCCGGCGTGCTGCTCGCGCGGCGTGACCCCAAGAGTGGCGAAGTGACCAGCGTGGTGATGCAGCATCGCGCCGCGTGGAGCGCGGAAGGCGGCACATGGGGCATTCCCGGCGGCGCGACGGCCGACGGTGAAAGCCCGATCGAGGGTGCGCTGCGCGAGAGCTACGAGGAGGCGAACATCACGCCCGAAGACATCGAGGTGGTCGGGTCCTACCGTGAGGATCACGGGCCGTGGGCGTACACCACGGTCTTCGCGTTCGAGAAGCCCGGTCACCGGGTCGTGCCGCGGGCGAATGATGACGAGAGCATGGAAATCGAATGGGTGCCGATCGACGAAGTGCCCGACCGCAAGCTCTTGACCGCGATGCGCACAGACTGGCCGCGCTTCGCCGAGCGCCTGCACGCGCTGGCCGCTGCCGCACGGTGTTCGTGACGGTTACTGCAGTTGCGCCAAACGCTGGTAGATGTCGGATGGAAGGTGGCGGTTTGCGAATCCTTTGACGCGAATTCCCGTGTCGAGGGCTGTCGAGCGTAGCAAGACTGGGGCGCTCGGGGTAGTGCCATCACTCTCTTCCACTAATCCTTTCGGATGAGGGGAGAACCGGTTCGCCGCAAGGCTCATACCGCCGCCCGATGGCCGGTCGCGTGCCGCCTGCGTAATCTCGGAGGCATGAACACAGCAACATCGCAATCTCAGTCCCGCGCCCGGTCTCAGTCGTGGACGCCGGTGATCGAGGCCCGTGACCTGGTCATGGACTACACCGCAGGCATGGCCCGTGTGCAGGCGGACCACAGTGTCACCGGCGTGATGCCGCGAGGCGCCGGAACCGGCGGCCCCCATCCGTATGCGGCCGGCGGAACCGGCTACGCCATGCCCGCCGCGCATACGCTAGCGCTCAATCACGTGAACTTCGACTTGGCCCCCGGCGAGACGGTCGCCGTGATGGGACCGTCCGGTTCCGGCAAGTCGACGCTGCTGCACGCGCTCGCCGGCATCATCCGCCCGACGTCGGGCACGGTGACCTTCCAAGGCGCGAATCTGACCGCGATGAGCGACGCGGACCGGACCAAACTGCGCCGCGGTGCGTTCGGCTTCGTGTTCCAATCCGGACAGCTGTTGCCCGAGTTGCCGGCGGTGGAGAACATCGCGTTGCCGATGATGCTGGGTGGCGCCGACTACCGTTCCGCCACCGATGCGGCGATGCTGTGGCTGGAACGGCTGGGTTTGCGGCAGCTGGCCTCGCAGCGGCCCGGCGAGATGAGTGGCGGGCAGATGCAGCGCATCGCCATCGCCCGCGCGCTTGCCGTACAGCCGGCGGTCGTCTTCGCCGACGAGCCGACCGGCGCGCTCGACCAGGTCACCGGCCGCGAGGTCATGAGCATTCTCATGGAAGCCGCGCGTGATAATGGCGCTGCCGTGGTGATCGTCACTCATGATCCCAACGTTGCCGGCTTCTGCGGCCGCACGATGACGATGCAGGACGGCCGCCTCAGCCAGACGGCCGACGCCGGCCTTGCCCCCGCTGGCGGGGTTCGGCATCCGCAGGCTGACTGGGGGCGGCCCGAGAGCGCTGAACCACACTCAGTCTCGCTGCACCCGGCAGTTCCCGCAGGAGGCGCCCAATGAGCACGTTCGCACTATGGCGGCTGTTCCACCGCCCAGGCCGGCGCGGCGGCTCCGGCCACACATCGGCGTTGGCCATCGTCGCGTTCGCGGCGGCGACGGCCATCTTCCTGACCGTGCTGGGCGGCGTGCACGGGTTCATCTGGCGCGCGTCCGCCGACCATACGCTGAAATGCCTGATTGACAGGTCGACCTGCGCGCCGGGCACATGGGAGGTGTGGGCCGGACGGCTCAAGGACCAGCACGACTGGGCGCAATACGCCAGCACGTACGTGATGCTGGCGGCCTTCGCCTGCATACTGCTGATCGTGCCGTTCGTGGCGCTCGCCGGCTCGGCGGCGCGATTGGCGGCATCGCGGCGGGACGCGCGATTGGCGGCACTGCGCCTCGCGGGCTCCACCACCAGTCAGGTGACCAGACTGACCGCGTTGGATGCCGCCGGACAGGCGCTCATCGGCGCGTTGATCGGCATCGTCGGCTATTTCGCGATCATGCCGCTGATCATGCTGCTGAATTTCCAGGATCAGAGGTTCACGTTCGAGCAGTTGTGGGTAGGATCCCTGTCGCTGATCGTCGTGCTGGTGGTGGTCACGGTCCTGGCGCTGATCTCCGCATTGCTGACGCTGCGTCGGGTCGCCATCACCCCGCTGGGCGTCACCGCTCGGACCGCCCAGCCGCTGCCCACGAAGTGGCGCGTAATCGTGTTCCTGGTCGTGCTGGTGGCCGCGATCGTGCTGTTCAAGAACCCGCAGGGCCTGCTGCATTACGGTGAGGTGACGATGTATGCGGTGATTATCGGGTTCATCGCGCTGTGCTTCGCTCTAGTGAACCTGATCGGCTCATGGGTGGTGACCGCACGGGCGAGGTCGCGGTCCCGCCGCCCTAAGGACGCCGCCACGATGATCGCGATGCGGCGCATCCTCGACAATCCCAAGCGGGCATGGCGCAATGTGTCGGGCATCGCGCTGGCGGTGTTCATCGCTGGCATCACCTCGATCTGCGGGTTCATCGGCGCATCGTCGACCGCGCCTGTCGAAGGCGTACCCGAACCGGGGCTGGCCTTCATCCGCGACATCGGCACCGGAGGGTTGCTGACGCTCGGATTCGCGGCCGTGCTGGCGGCCGTCAGCTCCGGAGTGATGCAGGCGGGCAGCGTCTACGACCAGGTTTCCGAATACCGCATGCTGGTGTTGGAGGGGACGGACGTGAAAACGTTGAACCGTGCGCGTTTCATCGAGGTGCTGACCCCGCTCAACACGGTGGTGGCCGTTGCCGGCGGCTGCTCGATGCTGCTGATGTTCCCGCTGTTCGCCGCATCCATGACCAAGCCCGCCACGCTGCTCAGCTTCTTCGGCGGCATAGCGTTGTGTTACGCGCTGGTCTCCGTCGGCGCATTCGCCTCGAACCGTGTCGCCGCCAGCCTGAATCTCACCGACTGGCGTGCCGACGACTGATCGCACGCTCTCAAAACTCGCAGATAGGGGGCTCGCAGATAGGGGGCCTTTTTCGTTAAAAGGCCCCCTATCTGCGAGTTTTGAGAGCGTCAACTCAGCAGAGCGGCGATAACCGCGATGAATATGGGGCTCGTCATCGTGCTCATCAGGATGCCGTCGCGTGCGAACGTAAGTCCAACGTTGTACCGGGCGGCGTAATTGTAGACGTTCTGGCCGGTCGGCAGCGCCGCCAGCACCACGCAGGCGTACAGCGTCGCGCCGCGGAATCCCATGACGAAATAGGAGAGCAGGAAGGCGATGATCGGCATCACGATGTTCTTCAGTACGGCTACGGTGAAGATCGCCGGGCGGTCGCCCTTCTGCTGCAGCGGCTTGGTGCCGTGCAGCGACATGCCGAACGCCATCAGGATCATCGGAACCGCGGAGTCCCCGATCATGTCAATCGGGTCGAAGATGAAGTTCGGCACGGGGAACCAGCCGATCTTCGCGTCGATCGCCGAAACCAGGATTCCGCCCAGGGAGCCGATCAGCAGCGGCTGATGCAGCGGCTGCTTCAGAATTTCCTTGACCGATACCTTGCCCTTGGTGGTCACGTCGAGCACCGTCAGGCCGACCGGCGTGAAGATCGCCTGCTGCATGACCAGGATCGGTGCCACCAGGGCTCCGTTGCCGAGGATGTACGTGGCTATGGGCAGGCCGATGTTGTTCGAGTTCAGATACAGTGAGTTCAGCGCACCGACGGTCGCGTCTGCCGGCCCCAAGTGGAAGAACAGCTTGTTCAGCACCAGGAATAGCGCGCCGACGAGTACAGCGGAGAAGAACGCCACGATGATCGACGAATGGAAGATCTCGAAGATCGGCTCTTTCGACAGAATTGCGAACATCAGACACGGGCTGGACACGAAGAAGCTGAAACGGTTGAGCACCATCTGGGCGCTCGACCCGCCTATGCGCATTCGAGCGGCCACATATCCGACTCCGATTACGATGCCGATGACGCAGAAGCCTTCCATCGCGTTTAATAGACCCGGCATATTCCCATCCCTTTTCCGTTGGCTGGCATACCCCATACTGCCATACGCATGTGTTTCGCGAGGTTCTGTCTCATAACGTAGGCGAAACCCGTCTCGCGAGCCACGGTAGCACGGCATGCTGCGCGTCGCGCGCTTGTTCTCGCCGCCGACGGGGAGTTCGACCGTCTCATTCCGGCCCGGCAACGGGCTTCGACGGGACGTGCTGCCGTTAGGATGGTCAGCATGACTACGACAACGACGATGGCAGCGGCCGGCGCTGACCCGCGCTCGGCGATCGCGCCGATCACCTGCGACACGACCGGCACGCGCGAGAAGGCGCTCGCCTCACTGCTCGAACAGATTATGGACTCGTATTCCGTCAGCGATGACGAGAAGCCGCTGGCCGACGCCGTGGAGGCGTTCCTGCGGTCGAAGCCGCACCTGACGGTGCACAGGCACGGCGACACGGTGGTCGCGTCCACGTCGCTCGGCAGGCCTCGGCGCGTGGTGCTCGCCGGGCACCTTGACACGGTTCCGGTGATCGACAACTTCCCGCCGCGCTGGCTGGCGCCCGGCGACCCGCTGATCCGGGAGGATGTCGCCGCGGCGCACCCCGGCGAGCGGGTGATGCGGGGCCGCGGCGCGACCGACATGAAGGCATCCGACGCGGTGTTCCTGTACCTCGCCGCCACGCTGGTCGACCCGCAATATGACCTGACGTACGTGTTCTACGACCATGAGGAGGTTGCGGCCGAGAAGAACGGTCTGCGGAAGGTGGCCGAGGCGCATCCCGATTGGATCGCCGGCGATTTCGCGATCATCGGCGAGCCGACCGACTGCGGCATCGAGGGCGGCTGCAACGGCACCATGCGGTTCGACGTGGTCACGCACGGGGTCGCGGCGCATTCGGCCAGGGCATGGATGGGGGAGAACGCCATTCACAAGGCCGCCGATGTCCTGAACCGCCTGAACTCCTACGAGCCGCGCACCATCACGGTGGATGGGCTGGATTATCGCGAGGGGCTGAACGCGACGCTGATTTCCGGCGGCAAGGGGACGAATGTCATCCCCGACGAATGCCGTGTCCATGTGAACTACCGGTTCGCGCCCGACAAGACGCTGCCGCAGGCGAAGGCACTGATGATGGGCGCGGATGCCGGCGCGGAGCTCGGCAATGGCGAGCATGTCGCCACCGGTGGCGTGTTCGAGGGCTTCGGCATCGAGATGAAGGACGAGTCGCCGTCCGCCCGGCCGGGCATGGCCGCGCCGATGGCGGTGTCGTTGGCGAAGCTGGTGCGTGAGCGTACGGGACGGGAACCGCTGGCGAAGCTCGGGTGGACCGATGTCGCGCGGTTCTCGCTGCTGGGTGTGCCCGCGGTGAACCTGGGCGCGGGGAGCCCGCTGCTTGCGCACAAGCATGACGAGCAGATCGCCGAAAGCGAGTTGGCGATCATGGCCGGCATCCTGGAGGACTGGCTCACCGGCCGCGCATGAGCGGGGTTCGGGCGCGGATGTCGGCATCCGTGCCATCGAATAGTGTGCGGACGGCTGCCCGCACAACGCTGTCAGTTGGCGCTGTAGGTTTTGTCGACGATGTCGTCGCCGTCCGCATCGGTGACGATGGTACGGATCTTGACACCGTTCGCGGAGTCGATCTCCTCGTCGAGTTGCCCGGCAAGCTGGCTGTAGTAGTCGCCCATGTTATCCACGGTGTCCGCGAACATCGACGGATCCGAATAGCTGGAATCCAGCTTGAATTCGTAGATGAGCATGTCACCGTCCGTCTTGAGGTCAGTGGTGATGCCCGCGTCGCCGCCGCTGCTTTGGGCCGCTTCAAGTCCGGCCTTGCCTTCGGGGGAGTCCAGGAACGCCTGCACGCTGGCGTACTTCTTGCCATTGCTGGAACCCGAGTTGTTGTCGGAGCTGTCGCCTGAGTTGTTGTCGGTGGAGCCGGAGCCGTTGCCGTTGTCGCCCTGGGTTCCGCCCTGCGTCTGGCTTTGCGAGGTGCTCTGCTTGGCCCCGCCGAGATAACCCGCGGAGGTGATGGCGACGACCAGGGCCAGACTCAGCACTATGCTGAGCGCGCTGATGATGATACCTGCAATCGCAAGTCCGCGGCCCTTCTCGCCGCGTTCCTTGGTCTGCTTCAGGCCGATGATCGAGCAGATGAGACCGGCGAGCGCAATGAAGAAGCTGAGTATGAAGCCGGCGACGGCCACGCCGTTGTAGCGCTGCGGGGCCGGGTATCCGCCGCCATACCCGTATCCGTAGCCCGCGCCCGCGGGCGGCATGCCCTGCGGCAGGTTCTGCTGGTAGCTGCCGTATTCGCCGTTATCCTGGCCGTACTGCGGCTGTTGCCCGTATGCGGGCGGTTGTTGCGGATAGGGGTTACCGGGTTGGCTGGGGTCTGAGTTGTAGTTCGTCATTACCTTCTCTTTTTTCTTTAGTGATGAATGACGTGTCGTTCATCGTCGAGCTGTGTCCCGCGCGATGTCCCCGCGGAGCGAAATCGTCTGCGTACAAGCATAGGCTGAGCGTTGTCGCCACGCCAAAAGAACGTTGAATATGGTGAGATGGTCATGGCCGGTCAAATTGTGTGCCATACTTAAAGATGGTGGTTCTGCAAACCACCTGAGCGTGAAAGGCGTCGATCCCCTCGCATGCATGAAGATGCGCGAGCGCTGGTGTCCGCCGAAGCGCGCACACGGACTTTTGACGGATTTGCTTCCTGCGAGCGCAAGCGTAGCGCGGCCACGGTGAGAGCGTGGTGTGAGACCGCATGAGGCCATGAGTGTGCGACGTGGTGCAGCACGTCGTGAGGAGTATCGTGCCTAGTGTGAACGATAACGGTTTCAGTCGTGACGAAACCGAAGAACAGCAGCCTACCCACGCCGATGCGGCCCAGTCGCCTGATTCGGCCGATAAAACGCCTGCGGCGCCGCGTCGTCGTCGCGGTGGCCGCCGTGTGGTTCGTGGCGCCGGTGCCGCCGGTGCCGCGGTCGCGCTGAAGGTCGAGGACCATTCCGCTCCGCTGTTCGCGGAACCCGTGGTGGAGCAGCCCCTTACCCGTCGTCGCCGCTCGAAGGCGGCCGACGAATCGCCGGAGACCAACGAGCCGGAGACCGCCGCATCGGCCGATTCCGAAAAGAAGGATGATGCGCGGCCCGCCAAGGTCGACGGCAAGTCTCGGTCCGCGTCGCACTCCTCGAAGGCGACGAAGCGCCATGACGATGACGCCGATCAGGCCGAACCCCGTCGCACCCGCGTGCGTCGTCGCACCGCCATGTTCTCCTCGCGCGAGGACGCTTCGCCGGCCGTTCCGGGCGAGCCGTCGGATGACGACCTCGGCGTCGATACCGGCACCGATATCATCGTCCGCGATGATTCCGCCGATCTGTCTCGCGCCCTGGATGTCGTTAGCACGCTGCCGCAACCTGCGCCGCGCGCTCACGCGATGACGTCCGTGCTGTTCCAGGAGCCGGTGCTGCCCGTGCCGGGAATCGTGCGCGACGCGCGCGATGACGACCGCGAGGATGACGACCGCGACAGCCGCGGTGGTGGCAAGTCCCGTCGCTCGCGCAATGGTCGTGTGTCACGTGACGGCGCACAGGGGGACAAGGACAAGAGCGCTTCCTCCCGTCGCGATATCGACGGTCTGAGCCACATCGAGCGCGTCGACAGCTTCGATACCGACGACAGCCGCAGCCGTGACGAATCCGGCGAGGCCGACGAGCCGGTGCGTTCGTCGCGCCGCAACCGTCGCCTGAACGCGCAGGAGCGCCGTGCGGCCGCCGAAGTGGAGCAGATCGAGGAGGACCTGGAGCTCGACGGCATCTCCTATACGCCGGTCGACGACGAGGAGCCCTCCGAGGATTCGGGCACGAGATCCCGTCGCCGTCGTCGCTCCCGTCAGAACCGTGCCGACGACAGCCGTGGCAACGGCGAGTCGGACAGCAGCCAGTCCGCGGCGCAGCAGGACGAGCCGGCCAAGCCGTCGTCCCGCCGCACACGCGACGAGGAAGAAGACGATGACTCCAACGTCACCCGTCGCCGTCGCCGTCGCCGCTCCCGCGCGTCCGACGAGCAGGGTGACGATGAGATGACCGTGCGCCGCTCGCGCAAGCAGCAGTACATCGACGAGATCACCGACGTCGAGGGCTCCACCCGACTGGAGGCGAAGAAGCAGCGCCGCCGCGACAACCGCCGCGAGCGCAGCCGTCAGAGCCAGCTGGTCGAGCAGGACTTCCTCGCTCGCCGCGAGCACGTGAACCGTCTCATGGTGGTGCGCGAACGCGGACATCACACGCAGATCTCCGTCATCGAGGACAACGTGCTCGTCGAGCATTACGTCTCCGACATCCAGGAGGTTGCCACGGTCGGCAACATCTACCTCGGCCGCGTGCAGAACGTGCTGCCGAGCATGGAGGCGGCGTTCGTCGACATCGGCCAGTCCCGCAACGGCGTGCTGTATGCCGGTGAGGTGAACTGGGACGCGACCCGCCTCGAAGGGCAGCCGCGCCGCATCGAGCTGGCGTTCAAATCTGGCGACCCGGTGCTCGTGCAGGTCACCAAGGATCCGATCGGCCACAAGGGCGCTCGCCTGACTTCGCAGGTCACGCTCGCCGGGCGTTTCCTGGTGCTCGTGCCGTCCGGCGGCATGACCGGCGTGAGCCGCAAGCTGAGCGAGCGCGAGCGTTCGCGCCTCAAGGGCATTGTCTCGAAGATCGCGCCGAAGGACATGGGCGTGATTATCCGCACCGCGGCCGAAGGTGCCAAGGAGGAGGCGATCGTCAAGGATCTGGAGAGCCTGGTCCGCCAGTGGGAGCGCATCAACGCCAAGCGTGAGGAGTTCTGGCACGGCAAGCGGCCGAAGCTGCTGCAGGGCGAGCCGGACGTCGCGATCCGCGTGGTGCGCGACATCTTCAACGACAATTTCGGCGAGCTGATCGTCGAGGGCGACAAGGTGTACGAGCGCATCGAGGAATACCTCGACACGATGGCGCCCGATCTCAAGGAGAAGTTGTCCAAGTGGGATCCGTCCGAGCATCAGGGCAAGGACGTGTTCGACAAGTGGCAGATCGACGCGCAGCTCAGGAAGGGCATGGAGCGTCAGGTGTACCTGCCTTCCGGCGGGTCGATCGTCATCGACCGCACCGAGGCCATGACCACGATCGACGTGAACACCGGCCGGTTCATCGGCCGCGGCAAGAGCCTTGAGGAGACGGTGACGCGATGCAACCTGGAGGCGGCCGAGGAGATCGCGCGCCAGCTGCGTCTGCGCGATATCGGCGGCATGGTCATGATCGATTTCGTCGACATGGTGATGCCCGCCAACCGCGATCTGGTGCTGCGGCGTCTGGTCGAATGCCTGGCGCGTGACCGCACCAAGCATCAGGTGGCGGAGGTCACGTCGCTGGGTCTGGTGCAGATGACGCGCAAGCGCATCGGCCAGGGCCTGGTCGAAGCGTTCTCCGAGGAGTGCCCGACCTGCCATGGCCGCGGGTTCATCCTGCATGACGAGCCGACCGTCAGCGCGGATTACGACGATCCGTATGCGCTCAAGGGCGGCGATCCGTTCATCAAGACCAACAAGCACGGCCGCGGTACGGATGTGCAGGTGCCGCAGGGCTCCTCGCCGGATATCAAGGCCAAGCTCGCGCAGATCGCCGCCGCGGCGGTCGCCGCGAACGGCACCGACGAGGATGAGTGACCCGACGCGCTGAATGAATCATGATTTCCGGTGTGTCAACCTGACACGCCGGAAATATGATTTGCGTTAGTACATGGGTCAGTGTAAATTAGATTGCTGGTGTCTGACCAGCGGCTTGCGTGCGTCAGGCAAGTAGCTTTTATAACACCATAGCAAGGAACGAAGCATGTACGCGATTGTGAAGGCCGGTGGCCATCAGGAAAAGGTCGAGGTCGGTGACGTGATTCTCGTCAACCGTCTTGAGGCGAAGAAAGGCGAGACCGTTGAATTCCCGGTCGCGCTGGTTGTGGATGGTGCCAAGGTGACGCTGGGCGCCAAGGATCTCGCCGCGGTGTCCGCCAAGGGTGAAGTCATTGACGACGAGGCCAAGGGCCCCAAGATCAACATCATGAAGTACAAGAACAAGACCGGCGTGACTCGTCGCAAGGGTCACCGTCAGAAGCTGACCGCCGTGAAGATCACGGCGATCGCCTGAGCCAATACAGGAAGGATCTGAATCATGGCACATAAGAAGGGTGCTTCCAGCTCGCGCAACGGTCGCGATTCGAAGCCTCAGTACCTCGGCGTCAAGAAGTTCGGCGGCGAAGCCGTCGTCGCCGGCAACATCATCATTCGTCAGCGTGGCACCAACTTCCACCCTGGCCAGAACGTCGGCATGGGCAAGGATCACACCCTGTTCGCGCTGACCGACGGCAGCGTGAAGTTCGGCGTCCGTCACGACCGCAAGGTCGTCGACGTCATCGCCGCCTGAGCGATACCGCATTAAGCGTCAAGCCGCATCCCACCCGGGTGCGGCTTTTTCGTTTGCCGCCTTAGCGCGTTCCCGGCACGCCCGCACCGCACGGCGCATCCCCACAGAGCCGTCACGCCTGTGCCATGCGATGTCACGCCTCCCTCATCAGGCACCACATCACTCTCCGAGGAGCCCCCCAACCTCCTCTGGTACACCGGTACATTACGGGTTGAAATAGCCGTTATCCGGAGTTCCCCGTGTGAG
>CWGX01000010.1_pt2 | contig 24537 bp, 27 predicted proteins | sample 682481 | NCBI WGS metagenome assembly CWGX01 (sample SAMEA3735743, study PRJEB9488) | human gut metagenome | biome: ENVO:mammalia-associated habitat; material: ENVO:feces | place: Malawi | collected 2009-02-27 | reverse complement strand
TCGAGGGCATAGCCGTCTTCTCCGATGCCAAATTCAAGGACGGAGCCGTCTTCTTCAATACCAAATTCAAGGGCATAGCCGTCTTCTTCAATACCAAATTCGAGGGCATGGCCGTCTTCTTCAATGCCACATTCAAGGACGGAGCCGACTTCTCCAATGCCACATTCAAGGACGGAGCCAACTTCTCCAATGCCAAATTCAATCGAAAATATCGTAATGCGACGTACCTCTTCTACAAGTGGGGCCCGATATCAATCCCACCGGATAATGACGGGCTGCCGTCAGGGGCGGAATGGGCAGAACTACAGGAGGAACGTACCGGCAACGACTGACAACAATCTGCCCGCACGTTACCAGTGTTCGAAAACCGGAGATCGGTGATCGGAGCATGAAATCGGTTAACGCCAGTTACCCATCGAATTGCGTTTTTATAAGAAGTTAAGCGCGCGGGCCACTTCGTCGACGATGCCGAACATGGCTTTGCGCGCGCGTTCCGGATCGCCCTTCGCTATCGCGTCGGCGACGGCGTCGTGCGCGTCGAGCGCGGCTGGCTTTGGCTTCATCGGGTATTTGCCGAGTTCCACGCGGCCGCGCAACACGGTGACGATGGTATCGGCGAGTGCGGCGAACAACTCGTTGCCACTCCCACGCAGGATCAGAGTATGGAATTCACGTCCAAATCGTGGAATTCAGTCAAACCGGCGCCGCCCTCCTCGTTCACCTCGACGATTCTACGCATCTGCGCCGCATAGACGGGAAATTTCACCTTGACGTCGATGGGGGGGGGGCAAGACGCGCGGTGGAGGCGGCGGCCGCCGGCTCGACCGCCAATCGCAATTCGGTCAGCGACGACAGCTGCCTTTCACGTTGCGTGGAACGAAGGCGCCACTCGATGACCTGCCGGCTGAGCGCCTGCCAATCGGAAAACGGTCGCGCCACCAATCCGACGCGTCGACGAACCGTCACCGCACCCATGGATTCCAACGTTTTCGCTACTTCGCGCGCCACGGTACGAGAGATACGGAAACGGTTCTGCACATTTTCCAACGTCAGGCTCTCGCCGGCCGGCCACTTGCCGTCCAGCATTTCGATGGCCAACGTGCGACATACGGCGTCCTGCAGCAACTCACCGCCGTTTTCGTTATCCGACATCCACAATTCCTCTCGGTCGCGCAAGATAAGTGAAAAATACAAGAGAAATCCAACGAGTCAAGGAGGATTCATGAATCTCATCGCAGCGGCGATCATCGGCATCGTCGTCATCGTTCTTCTCATCGCGGTATGCAAAGTGCATCCGTTCCTCTCCTTGCTTGCCGGCTCGTTCACGATGGCCGTGTGCGCGGGCGTGGAATACGACAAGGCATTCGATAGCTTCACTTCCGGCGTGGGCGGCACGATCTCCAATGTTGGCCTGCTCATCGCATTCGGCTCGATCATCGGTACCACCCTGTTCAGATCGGGCGGCGCGGACGCCATCGTCGACACCATCATGACCAAGACGCCGTTGCACCGCCTGCCGTGGGCTATGGCGCTGATCGCGTTCATCGTGGGCATCCCGATGTTCTTCGAGGTCGGTGTGGTCATCCTCATCCCGGTGGTGCTGTTCGTCGCCCGTCGTTCCAAGTCCCCGGTGGTGCTGCTCGGCATCCCGGCCCTCGCCGGCCTCTCCACGCTTCACGCCTTCGTGCCGCCGCCCCCCCGGTCCGCTGACCGCCATCGGCGCAGGCTCCGTGTTCTTCTCCCACCTCAACGACGCCGGCTTCTGGCTGGTCAGGGAATACTTCGGTATGAGCGTGGGTCAGACGCTAAAGACCTGGTCGCTGATGGAGACCATCCTGTCGGTGGTCGGCCTGGGTTGCGTGATGCTGCTCTCGCTGGCGCTTTGACGCACTGAACGCAACAATCTCGAAATCACAAAAACGCAAAAAACCACTCAATCACTTTTAAAGAAAGAAGCACATCATGCAGTTGGGAATGATCGGTCTGGGGCGCATGGGCGGCAATATGGCGAAGCGCATCGCGGCGGCCGGACATGAAGTGGTCGGTTACGACCGCTCCCCCGAGTCGGACCGCACCGTGACGAGCTTGGAGGAACTGGCGGCCGCGCTGCAGACTCCGCGTCTGGTGTGGGTCATGGTGCCGGCAGGTGAACCGACCGACAATACCATCGACGGGCTTGCCGAGCTTCTAGAGCCGAGCGACATGATCATCGACGGAGGCAACTCCCGTTACACCGATGACACACGTCATGCTGCCGAGCTGAAACCGAAGGGCATCCATCTCATGGACTGCGGCGTTTCCGGCGGCGTGTGGGGCCTCGATCGCGGCTACGCGCTCATGGTCGGCGGCAACAAGGATGATTTCGAAACCGCACGTCCGATTTTCGAGGCGCTTAAGCCGGAAGGCGATTCCGGATTGGTGCTGGCCGGCTCGGTGGGCGGCGGACACTTCGCCAAGATGGTGCACAACGGTATCGAATACGGCATGATGCAGGCTTTCGGCGAAGGCTTCGCCACCATGGTGAAGTCCGACCTCGTCGAGGATCCGGCGGCCGTGATGAGCTCCTGAAGGGACGGCTCCGTGGTGCAGTCCTGGCTGCTTGACCTGCTGTCCATCGCGTTCAAGTCCGATCCGACGCTCAGGTCCATGCCACCGGTGGCCAACGAATCCGGAGAGGCGAAGTGGATGATCGAGGCGGCGCTCGAACTCGGCGTACCGACCCCAGCCACCGCGGCCGCACTGTACGCACGTCAGACCTCGCGCGGCGGCGCCGATGACATCCTGCGCGTCGTGTCCACCATGCGCGCGGTTCGGCGGCCACGTCACCAAGATCGACGAAATCGCCACACACTGACGAATCCATATCGCCTCATCGTAGGAGTCCACGCTCGCCTTGGCAGTTGCGGCATCCGTGTTGGAGAATGCTTCAAGTTTTACCTCTCGTCTTTATTCCAACTACTGGCGGAAGCACATGTTTCCTTAACTTTGACATCGTTCGCGTCATACAAAGCGAGAACAAGGTTGACGAAATCCATGAACTGTTGCCAAGCATCAGCGCTCCAAGCGTGTCCGGCTCCATCTTTGTCGACCTCAATACCTGAGCAGAAGCGTACTTTCTTTGCCGTCTTGTGCCCTCCAACTTCGGGTGGGCTTGCAGTCGCCAAGTCACGGCTCTACCCGAGCATCCCATATGCGCTCGTTTACGCGAGCATACGACATGCCTCAGACATCAAGCAATAGATGGATCTGTCCAATGAAAATGTCAAACTTGTTTTAGACATTAAACAATAGAGATCCATAGGATGGTGGGGACGATGATGAATACCCTGGTTGAGGAAGCCACGCTTCAGTTCCTTCAAGAATCCAAAAGGCTCTTTGACAACTTGCCGATGTTTGGCGTGGACGCGGGAGACCTCATTCTTCAGGTCAAATCAAACAACGCTTCCCTCCCTGAACTGTGCAACGAACCGGAATGGCGGCAGATCTACACTCTCTTGATCAAAAGAAGTGAGAAGGACCCTTCTTGGTGGCGCACTCCGCTTGGGAATTATGTGGCTCAGAACATGCCGGTCGAGGACAAAACCATCACCAAGGCAGAGGCCGCAAAAATACTAGGTGTGAAGAACGCCACAGTCGCCACTCTGGTTCGACGCGGCACGTTGCGTTCCAATAATGGCAATCCGTTCCTCTCCGACGTGCTGGAGCGCATGCTTTCTCCTAGGAAGGCCGGCCGTCCACGTGTGAAAACAAATGGCGCTCACGCATCAGCTGGGGTGTCCAATGGCCGAGTGAAGCCTATCCTGAAGTGGGCTGGCGGCAAATCCCAGATGCTTGATGTGCTTCTTCCGAAAGTTCCAGAACACTACGGCAAATACATCGAACCTTTCTTCGGTGGCGGTGCGCTGTTCTTCGCGCTTCGTCCTGAGAATGCCGTGGTTGCGGACAGCAATCCCGAACTTGTGAATCTATATACACAAGTGAGGGATCATGTCGAAGAAGTGATCGCTATTCTCGCTGGATACAAGAACGAGCGAGAGCAGTTTCTCAAGGTTCGTTCTCTGGATTGGACGAAACTGTCGCCAGTGGAAGCTGCGGCGCGAACGATCTGCCTGAACAAGACCTGTTTCAACGGCCTGTATCGGGTCAATCGCAAGGGACAGTTCAATACTCCATTCGGAAAATACAAGAATCCGAAGATCTGCGACGCTCAGGCCTTGCGTGAAGCTTCCAAAGCGCTCCGGAACGCCACGATCGTCTGCGGCGACTATGCCGCCGTGCTTGCCGAATACGCTGAACCAGGTGACTTCGTGTTTCTTGACCCGCCGTACATTCCGGTTTCCGAATATTCGGATTTCAAGCGCTATACGAAGGAACAGTTCGAGATCTCCGACCATTCGCGGCTTGCGGTCGAGTTCTCCCGTCTGCATTCGTTGGGATGCCATCTTCTGTTGACCAACTCGAATCATCCGCTGGTCCATGATCTGTATGGGCAATACGAGATTCAGGTCATTCCAACAAAACGTTCCGTAGCCTGCAGGGCAAGCAGCCGCACCGGAGAAGACACACTGGTCATTGCCGAGCCGGATCCCCGGTCTCTGCCAGCGGCTCTGTCGAAAGAGCGAGGCTTGTCCAAACAAGTTGAGCTGTATCCGCCGACACGTTTCATGGGTTCCAAGCAGAAACTGCTCACTGAACTGTGGAAAGTTGCATCCAGATTCGACTTCAACTCGGTCGTGGATCTGTTCTCCGGATCGGGCATCGTCAGCTACATGTTCAAAGCGCAAGGCAAACAAGTCATAAGTAACGACTACATGGCCATGAGCGCCACGTTCACCAAGGCGATGGTGGAAAACCAGCGCACGACTCTGCCTTTGCAAGAGGCAGAGGCCTTGCTGAAGGACTGCCCGACCGACGATTTCGTGTCGAATACCTTCAGGGGACTGTATTACACGGACGAAGAGAATCATCTGATCGACGTTCTTCGCACGCGTATCAAAGACATCGAAGATCCCTATCAACGGGCCATAGCTATGACCGCATTGATTCGTGCCTGCACGAAAAAACGCCCGCGTGGCATCTTCACTTACACCGGACACCGGTACGACGATGGTCGCAAGGATTTGAAGAAGACACTTGCCGAGCAGTTCCTCGAAGCCGTTGAAGCGGTGAACAACGCCGTCTTCGATAACCGTCGACCGAATAAGTCCATTCGCGGCGATGCGTTGCTGCTTGAGGCAAGCCATCCTGATCTCGTATACATGGATCCTCCGTACTACTCGCCATTGTCGGATAACGAATATGTACGGCGCTACCATTTCGTCGAGGGGCTTGCCTGCGATTGGCAGGGCGTCACGATGCAGGAACACACCAAGACCAAGAAGTTCAAGTCCTACCCGACCCCATTTTCTTCCCGAACCGGGGCCGCAGACGCATTCGCCCAACTGATCGAGCGGTTCAAGGACAGCATCCTCGTCATCTCCTATTCTTCCAACAGTCAGCCGGCAAAAGAAGAGATGCTGAGGATCCTTGGCCGGCATAAGAAGAACGTCGAAGTCGTTCCCGTTGACTACCGATACTCCATTGGCACCCAGCATAAAGGCGCGGCAAACAGGAACAAGGTCGAAGAGTACTTCTTCCTTGGCTGGTAATCATAAGGTTAATGCCCATGACACTGAGTTGACTGTAAACTGAAGTCATGGGCAAACCGATAACGATCTGGCAACTGGGCAACACTGGATTACGCAATCCGATGCGCATCTGGGAGGGCCTGAAGCTGTTCGCCGAGTCCCCGTTCAATGGGAATCTGCGAGGAAGCAACGAAGAACGATTCCAGACACTGCTTAATCATGCCGGCTTGGTCAATTCGACCGGCGAGGCGGAAGATACCAGCAGCTATGCAAGAAAATGGCGGTTAATGTTTGCCCGTTTTGGGTTCATTTACCCGCAAGTTAAAAAGAAGGACGGCAAGCAGGAAGATCTCGGCCCTCAAGACCAGGTGACACCATTCGGCGAGACCTTCCTCAAAGCCGACACCTATCCTGCACAGCAGGAATGCTTCCTTCGTTCGCTGAGTCTTGAGCAGACCAAAGTTCCAGGAGATCTCGGCTTCTTCTCCCCGCTAAGGTGGATACTGGCGGTGATGCTGGAACTCGAGAAGCGTACAGGCACCAGCGAAATCAGCCGAATCGAATTCTCACTGTGGGGCCATACCACCGATCCCAGCTATGACATCAACGATGTCGTGAACCATATCATCGATCTGCGAGAGCGACGCAAGAACACAACGGCCAAGCGTAGGTTCGACGCCGACGAAATCAAGAAGCGCGGTCAGGATTACAACAAGAAGAGCGATAATTTCACTGATTACAGCGATATGAACATGCGCTACCTTCGCATCAGTGGAATCGTCCAAAGGAAAGGGCGAGGTCTTGTCATCGTTCCGGCCAAGCACTTCCTAGCGGAAAAGCTGGCCAAAACGACATCGAGCCGCCGCCCGATCATGGACGTATACAGGGAGCTTTGTCATGGCGCGTCCTTGCCGATGGATGATCTTGAGACCGCCAAGGCTTTGCTTCTCAACATGGAAGCACAGCTGAAGAAGAACCATGTGTATTACGATCTTGGGAATCGCCCGGTATCGACGATACCTGAGATCAATGCTGCGCGCCTTCATCTCGAAGAACTCTGGCAGAAAACCGACGAAATCAACTACGCCGCCAAACAGTCAGAACAGTGGCGGGAAATCTCTGACTACATGACACTGTTGATCAAAGGCGGCGGCAAGAAGATCGATGCCGCCGATGAGGACAACGGCATCGAAGTACCGAAGGATGAAACTCCGGCATACCTCGAATGGATATTATGGCGTGCCGCGCTCGCCCTCGGAAACCTCGTCAACCATCCCAGCGATATGCGAGGTTTCCGATTGGACTCGGACTTCCTTCCCGTGTCGGCGGCGGGCGGCGGACAAGGAGACCTGTACTGCGAATACGACAAATTCACCATTTTGACCGAAGTCACAATGTCCGCAGGCTCCCGCCAGGAATCCATGGAAGGCGAACCCGTCAGACGTCACGTATCCGACGCGGTGCTGAAGTATGGGAAAAACGACATTCCAGTGTACGGACTGTTCATCGCGGTCAAGATCGACACCAACACCGCTGAAACCTTCCGCCACGGCGTATGGTACGCAAAGGGAGACGTCAAGCAACGACTGGACATACTGCCTTTGACGCTTGCGCAATTCCAGAAGTGCTTCATCGCACTATTCCAGAGCAACGAGGGCGCCAAACACGAGAAAATCAAAGAACTGATCGAAGCATGCGAAGCCAAGAGAGATCTTCTGGAGGCGCCTGCATGGAAGCAATACATAGATCAAACGGTGGAATCCATCATATGAGATGAAGGGTTGCCGGATAGCGCACAAGCAACCTGGCAACCCTTTCATTTAAACAACCCCGAGGTCTTTGCTGAGGTTCCCGTCGAACGCTTGGTTGACGAGCGTGCACACGGTCTGCGCCATGCCCACTACTCGACAACGTCCATCAACACGATTTCAAGCCCCCCCCCAAAAAAACGCAACGCCCTTCAGGCAAACAAGAAGCCTTACTCCCCCACTCCCCCACTCCCCAGCGGGAGTAAAGCTGCCGGTCGGGTTGACAGGATTTGAACCTGCGACATTCTGTTTTAGCCGGACTTTTCTTTGTTTATCTTACTAAGCTTTGATGGTATCAATATCCTTGGGAATGGCGGTTTCTGATTTCTGGTTATCTTGGTTGAGACGACTGGAATTGGCGATAACGTCCGAATTCTTGCGCACTTTCGGATTCCCGCCCTGACATGAGAGGACATGGCCCGGTCTTGGTACGATTTTCAGTCGCCAAACAATAAAAACCGCGAATGGAAAGAGACCGGGAACCATGCCCAAGGAAATCATACAGTTCGATCAGGCCATGTTCGAGTCCAAGCTCGACCGGATGGTGCGCGAGAAGGTCGAGCAGACTATCGACCTGATGCTTGACGCGGAGGCCGACGAAATCGCCAACGCCGCCAGATACGAGAGAAGCGGCGACAGGAAGGCCTTCCGCGCCGGCCACTACGACCGCCACCTGACCGCGAAGGCCGGCGGGCTGAGCCTCAGAATCCCCAAGCTCAAGGGCGAGGTGTTCCGCAGCCAGGTGATCGAGCGTTACCGGCGACGCGAGGAAAGCGTCGAGGAGGCGCTCATGGAGATGTACATGGCCGGCGTCTCCACGCGCCGCGTGGACGACATCAGCCAACTTCTGTGGGGCGAGCGGATGCCCCCGCAGACGCTCTCCGACAAGCTCAAGAAAGTCTGCGAGGACATAGACGAATGGCGCGGGCGCCCCTTGGAGGGCGAATACCCGTACGTGTTCGTGGACGGCGTGTGGCACAAACGCTCCTGGGGCGGGCACGTGGAGAACGTCAGCGTCCTCGTCGCCATCGGAATCAACGCGGACGGCCACCGGGAGGTCATAGCAGTCGACGAGGGCATGAGGGAGGACTCGGCCAGCTGGGAGCAGTTCTTCAGGGGGATGATCGAACGCGGTCTGAGCGGCGTGCGGCTGGTGGTGGGCGACCGGTGCGCCGGTCTGGTGGCCACCGTCAACTCGATGCCGCCGAAGGCGAAGTACCAGCGGTGCATGGCGCACTTCATGCGCAACGTGCTCTCCAAGACGCCACCCAGCCACCGCGAATGGGCGTCGGCGGCCCTGAAGGCCGTCTTCGCGCAGGAATCGCGCGAAGCCGCCCTGGCCAAGGCCGAGACCGTCGCCGCGAAGATGGAGACCAGGAGGCTGAAGGCCGCCGCCAACTGCCTGCGCGAGGGGATCGGCGAGACGACGACTTATCTGCTGAGCGAGTTCCCCGTGAACCACAGGACCAAGCTGCGCACGAACGACATGATCGAACGACTGAACCGTGAGATCCGCCGGCGCACGCGCGTCGTGGGCGGCTTCCCGGACGGCAACAGCGCGCTCATGCTCGTGTGCGCCCGCATCAGGTACGTCACCGCCAACAGCTGGTCCGACCGGCGCTACATGGATATGTCCCGGCTCGATGACAACCTACAGTCAGCGGCATGAAGTCACGCCAACGACTGGCCACCGACCAAAGTGCGCAACTTTTCGGGCACTACCGAATTGGCTCATCGTGACGGTCATTGTTACTGGCTTTTTACTGGAATTGACCGTTATGGAGCCGGTAACGTTCGGCGTGTCGAAGCACCCCTGCAGGTTGTCCTCCGCCTGAATATACCGACTAGCCGATGAGCCGTTAAAAGTAAGTTGTCGTGATGGACTATCGCATCGACGCTTCATAGAAGTATCATCGATACCAGCACAAAGAAAGGATAAGACATGCCAAATCAGCAGCAAGAGCAAACTTGGAAGCCCACGGTGCCGCCCAGCTATGCCGACCCCGAGAACCAGACACACATCCTGCAGCATTCCGCAGATCCAAGCCACTTCCACATCTTGTAGGCGCTATGCTCTTTGTAGGCGCTATGATCATGCCCAGTAAAAAGGCAACCAACTCCAAGGAAGCGAATCCAGAGGATTCTGATCGTCCTAGAAATGAGGAGGAAATCATCGCATCCTTGGAATGCGTGCTGAACGAAGTCAACCGACAGCAAGACTATCGCCGTCATCAGGTCGATACGTCCGTGCAACTCAGCAGGCAACTGATAGGATTCGTCTCCCTCACGTCTCCGTTCACCGCTCTGGCAACTGTGCAAGTGCAATGGCTGAGGTGCGTCGCGCTGATCCTTCTAGCCGTTGCCGTGGCGTTCGGTTTGATTGATATATTCAATCCAGTTCGTGGTGAAGACGAGCTACCATTGGGCAAGCTACGTGTCGACGCCTGTGCCAAGAGCAAGCGCTCTGTTCTTCTGTACCAGATTGACAACAAGATTGAGAATGAGGCGAAGGCCCGCGCCGACGAGGACAAACGTATACGTTGGATTAAGTATGGATATATGTTCCTAGGCGCGTCTGTATTGTGTACGGCATTCTCCGTTGTTGACTATGGTTCAATCGCTAACTGCATCATTCGCTAGTTAGCTGTTTTCGCCACGAGGGAACAACTCGTAGGATTCGTGCGCAAGACGGCTGACGGCACAGTCGGCTTGTCTCTTTTCTGCCATCACTGGGAGATGGAACACTTAGATCATGAATTAGGCCACGCTCTTGCGAACAGCGTCATCAAGGGAGCCTTGGTGGCGTTGCTGCATACGCCCAACTACGAACCAGGCCAACTTGAGATCGCACGCAACGTATGCGGGCTAGCCGAGCTGATGAAGGCCGTTGCTTGCGGGAACCTTATTCTTTCGTTCATGCTGCGATCCGGAGTCAAGAATCTGGATGGCCAGTCGGCCGATCCCACAGCTTTGCTGTTGCCTCAGCTTTAGTCCCAATGCAGCGGATGGAGGATGCCATGTCGGTATGAGTCATCCTGCGCCAGGAAATCAAGGATCCTGTGCGAGTACTCCCGGTCGCCGTTGATGCGGTCAACGAGATACATGAGCACAATCAGCGAGTTGCCAACCGATTTGTCTTCGTATGCAAATTCCGGGAACGCCGCCCTCATATCCTTGAGCACCGCCGGAGTGATCACCATCTCACGGTTCCACAGGCGAGAGTGATGCGAGCACAGGTTGCGCAGGTAAACCATCGCATGCACGATTTCCGAGGCACGGCGACGGTTCTTGCACAATCCCAGCGAAAGCACCGTCTTGGCCACGGCATCCATGTTCAGATGCAACTGGAACATCTTGGACAAGGTATCGAACGGCAGCACCTCCGCCACGGCCCACACCGGTGGATGCTCGTGCTGGTGACGGTAGTGGCGGATGCATACCTCGTGGGAACGGGACACCCAGCCCTTGATGTTCGAGATCAGGGAGTCTCGCTTCAACATGCCGTTCGGATACGCGATGTCGCGATAGGAATCCGGCTCGTCATAGTTGTAGGCGTTGCCGTTCAGCGACAGGTTGTAAGCGAGGCGCGCACGGAGCGTCAGTTCCAGACGCGAGGTGCCCTCAAGGATAAGACGGCGGAACTGGTCGTCCAGCATAAAGGGAGTAAGGAAATCGGATACCTTCGCACCTGGCCGGAAATCATTGTCACCGTTCGCCGGATCCTTCTGGAACAGGCGGAAATACGCGGACAGGCGATAGTAGTTATTGTCCAACAGGATCCTTGGCATGTCGGGCACATCGATGGACAGGCCACGCTGCTTGAGCAGTTCGATCATCTCGGACACCGACTTAGCCTGCTTGCACACCTCTCCGCCTCCCAAGGATAAAACAAGAGCCCCCGGATTTGAGCACTGTTAGGAGGCTTGGAGGCTACTGTTGACATAAACGATATATCAACCGGCGCACAGAAGCAAGTGGCCCGTTGTCTAAATGAAAGTGCGACACCCGTTAGATTGGAGATTGCCCAGATAACCAGTCCGAAGGGATGTTGCACCTATGGGGGAAGCATATTCGCACCTGTGGCTCCCGTCCGACGAGAACGAGTCCTGCCGGCCGTACCGGCCGAAGCGTCTGAAGACGGGCCCGTGGACCGGCGGATACTACATCGCCGGCCCCGCGCGGCGCAGGGCCGGCCGCAGGCGCGCCAAACCGCGCAAGCGCCACCGCCTGTCATGCGAACGCCTGTGGGCGCGGGTGGACGAATGGCCGGGTAGGGGCTGGTCGCCGCCGCCCATCAGCGGCAGGCCGCGCGTCCAGTTCGACGCCGCATGGTCGCCCGACGTGGCAGCCACCAAGGCCAAGGGCAACGACGTGGCCGGACACGTCAACGTGTTCGTGTTCCCCGACCTGTGCTCCGGCAACATCGGCTACAAGGCCGTGCAGCGTTCCTCCGGGGCGCTCGCCATCGGCCCCGTGCTGCAGGGCCTCAACAAGCCCGTCAACGACCTCTCACGCGGTGCGACGGTGCAGGACATCATCAACACCATCGCACTGACCGCCATCGAGGCCCAGTGACGCGGGTGTTTTAGCGGTCTCCACGCGATACAGCCGCTCTTTACGACCACCCCCAGTCGCTTCGCGACAGCCCCCGCCAGCGGGGGCACATGCAATCTGCCGTTCGCTCTTCACCTATAACCAGCCCCGCTGTTTGCTTCACGGCTCAGCCCGTCAGCGGGGCTTTTCTCTTTGGTGGCTCTCGGCGAAACCTGCGGCGCTGATTTGTAGCAAGCAGCGAGTAATCTATCAGATGGAAAGCCGTGTTTCGCGGTACGTATCAATCATGGAGGATGTCCACAATGGCGAAAACCGTCCTTGTCATCAATTCCGGTTCCAGCTCTATCAAGTATCAGCTGGTCGATCTTGAGTCCGGCGAAGGTCTGGCCTCCGGTCTCGTCGAGAAGATCGGCGAACCGGTCGACGGTCACTACAAGCACGAGTACAACGGCGAGAAGCACGAGCTCGAAGAGCCGATCCACGACCACGAGCAGGGCCTCAGGCGCGTGCTCGGCTTCTTCAAGGAGTACGGCCCGGACCTGTCCGAAGCAGGCATCGTCGCCGTCGGCCACCGTGTGGTGCAGGGCGGATCCCTCTTCCCGAAGCCGGCCCTCGTGACCGACAAGACCATCAACGCCGTCAAGGACCTGGCCGTGCTCGCCCCGCTGCACAACGGCCCGGAGGCCAAGGGCGCCGAAGTCATGCGCGCGCTGCTGCCCGACGTTCCGCAGATCTTCGTGTTCGATTCCTCCTTCTTCTTCCAGCTGCCGAAGGCGGCCAGCACCTACGCGCTGAACAAGGAGATCGCCGACCAGTACCACATCCGCCGTTACGGCGCCCACGGCACCTCGCACGAGTTCATCTCCTCCGTGGTCCCCGGCGTCATCGGCAAGCCGGCCGAAGGCCTCAAGCAGATCGTGCTGCACATCGGCAACGGAGCCTCCGCCTCCGCCGAGGTTTCCGGCAAGCCAGTCGAGACCTCCATGGGTCTGACCCCGCTTGAAGGCCTGATGATGGGCGGCCGCACCGGCGACATCGACCCGGCCGTGGTCTTCCACCTCATCCGCAACGCCCACATGAACGTGGACGAGCTCGACACCCTGTTCAACAAGCGCTCCGGCATGATGGGCATGACCGGCTTCGGCGACCTGCGCGAGGTTCACCGTCTGGTGGCCGAGGGCAACGAGGACGCCAAGCTGGCTCTCGACGTGTACGTGCACCGCATCGTCAGCTACATCGGCAACTACACCTACCAGATGGGCGGCTGCGACGTAATCACCTTCACCGCCGGCGTCGGCGAGAACGACGACATCGTGCGCAAGATGGTGTGCGACAAGCTCGCCCCGTTCGGCGTCAAGCTGGACGAGGAGAAGAACGCGAAGCGCTCCAAGGAGCCGCGCATCATCTCCACCCCGGACTCCTCCGTGATCATCGCCGTCATCCCGACGAACGAGGAGCTGGCCATCGCCCGCAAGTCCGCCGAAATCGCCGAGAACGGCGCGGACACTTACGGCAACACGTTCGCCAAGTGACGAACTGCCGTTAGCAGGCCGCAGTCCGCCTAACGCAAACGGACGAACATAAATGAGGGGCTGATTCCGCTGGGAATCAGCCCCTCATCGTATATCCGTGATAATCGTCGCGGTCACCGCTCCAACATGCCGGTCCACATGCCCACGAAATCGGGCAGTGTCTTGCGCGTGGTCTCCACATTGACGATTCGGACGCCCGGCACGGCCAGCCCGATCATCGCGGCGAACGTCGCCATGCGGTGATCAGCGTAGGATTCCATCACCTCACCGTGCAGACGCTCAACCGGCACAGGAGTGATCTCGATGCCATCCTCCAGTTCGCGGGCCTCTCCCCCGATGCGCGTGATCTCCGTGACCAGCGCCTCCAGACGGTTCGTCTCATGACCACGCAGATGACCGATGCCGAGCATACGGGTCGGAGCATCGGCAAACGCCAGTATCGCCGCGAGCGACGGCGCGATCTCCCCTGCCGCGGTCAGGTCGAAATCACCAAGACCATGCACATGGCCGTCGCCACTCACCTCGCAATATCGCACGCCGTCCTCTTCGGGGAACGAGACGCGCGCGCCCATGCGTTCCAGATATCCCGGCAGCAGTCCACCGGGCTGGGTGGTCTCAGCAGGCCAGTGCGGCACGCGCACCGTGCCTCCGGCGATCAAAGCCGCACCGAGGAACGGTGCCGCATTCGACAGGTCAGGTTCGACGACCACGCGTTCCGGCAGCTGCAGCGCGGCATGGCCGACTCGCCAGACGCGAGACTCTTCATCAGCGGTCGCATTGCCGCCCGCGCCGTTCACATCAGCGACGGTCATGCGGATATGCGGCAGGCTCGGCGTCTTCTCTCCCGTATGCCGCAACTCCAGCCCACCGGGCAGGCGCGACCCGATCAGCAGCAGACCGGAGATGAACTGTGACGAGCCGGACGAGTCGATGCTCACCTTGGCGGCAGCGGAACCGTCATCGGCCCGTTCACCATCATGACGCGGTGGCGTGATGGTGAACGGCAGCCGGCCGTGCTCGCCGTGGTATTCGACGCGGGCGCCAAGCTGTTCGAGCCCGTCGAGAACCGGCTGCATCGGCCTCGCGTATGCCTGATCGTCTCCATCGAACCGCACCGGGGCGTCCGCGAACAGCGCCAGTCCCGGCACGAAACGCATCACCGTGCCGGCGAGCCCGCAGTACACGCCCACATTGCCACTGAATCGGCCGGATTCCGGCGGTGTCACCGTGACCGTGGTGTCGTTTTCCGGGTCGATGTCGCAGCGCACACCAAGCGCCGACAGCGCTCCCATCATCAGTTCGGTGTCGCGCGAGCGCAACAGCCCGACAAGCGTGACGGGCTTCGCGCCAAGCACGGCGAGGATCAGATACCGATTCGACAGGGATTTGCTGCCGGGGATGGTCACGGTCGCGTTCAGCGGGCCGTCAGCGGTCGGGGCCGGCCACAGGTTGTCATTGCTCGTTTCGCTCATGCGTCCAATCGTATCGTCTTCGTTCGAGTTATGGCATTTTCCGTCCGCATCGGCGGAATCGTTCGCGCCCATGTCGTCATTTCCGGCAACCGGGCCAGGCGAGCGCCAAACGCCACCGCGCGCATTCGACCTTTCATCTGTCAGCGCTCTCATGAACGTGGTCCTATACTGGGCGATACGAAAGGAGGCCAGGATGGCGACCATGATGCTCACATCGACGCTGCGCGGAGCCACAGGGATGATCCCGCATGCACTGCCCGGGCTGCACGGCGGTCGACTGGCGTACATCACGACCGCCGCGGCCGTGGAGCCATGGGGGTTCGCGCATACGATGCTGACCCGCCGCCAACTGCGTCAACTGGGATTCCGCGTCACTGAACTGGATGTTTCAACGGCCGCTGCCCCCGACGTGCGGAGCACCCTCTCGGACGCCGACTGCATATATGTCGGCGGCGGCAATTCGTTCTTTCTGCTGCAGGAACTGCGGCGGACCGGCGCGGATGCGCTGCTCGCCGAACGGATAGCCGACGGGATCCCGTATATCGGCGAATCAGCCGGTTCGGTCATCATGTCGCCGGACATCGGCTACTGCTCCATCATGGACCGCACGGATCGCGCCCCGGGTCTGCGCGACTACAAAGGACTCGGTCTGACGGATTTCCATGTGGTGCCGCATCTGGGCAATCCCACGATGGGTCAGGCGGCACGGCTCATCGTCGAACGGTATTCCACGGAGCTCGACCTACGCGCGCTCACTGACCGTCAATCACTGCTCGTCAAGGACGGCAGCATCACCATGTTGCAGTCATGACGAGGTATCACGGTTCGGGCACGACCCCTTTCCGGCGCGATTCGCCATCTTCTCTCCCCCGGTCATGGGCGAAAAGCCCGGAATCACATCGTCATTGAACCGTATCTACGTTTCGAGGGGTTGATTTCGGTCTCGCCGGACATCTATCTACGTTTCGAGGGGGTGCCAGCCAAGTATGAACGCTCCCAAAACCGCGTAATCCCAGTAGCAGAAAGCGCTTAATACTTCGGATATCGCGTTTGGGCAACCCCCTGAAATGCAGATAGATGTTCCTGATCCATCAGATCAACCCCTCGAAATGTAGATACCACCAATCTCGCCCGCGCTAATCCCGATTTCACGCCTCAAACGGCGATTAGCGCAGCCCGGGACCGCGTTTCCATTCGGAATTATTCAGGCGGCGGCCCACTGGCGACGATAGGATGGTCAACAGCGGCCAGCACCGCAATCACCACCGGCGCCATTAAAGGAACCAGCATGGAATTCGTCATCGGAGCCGTCATCATCATCGCGGCGGTCGCCATCGCGATATGGGCCGCCACCTCGCATCAGGGCGGTGCCGGCGCGGCGCCCGACGCATCGGCATCCGCAACTTCACCGTCGCGGCGCGATGCCGACGGCAAGGTCGTGTCCCGCACCAGTTCGCGCGACGGGGACACCGGCATCGCCACCACCGTGGTCACGCTGAAGGACGGCACGACGACGGTGACCCGCACTATGCCGGACGACAGTAGCACCAGCACCACGACGGCGGGCGGCTTGGGCGCAGGGTCGTTGCAGGAGCTCGCCGCCTCGGTGCAGGCGGAATACCTGTCTCGACTCGGATCGTACACGCTCGGCCCCGGCGCTCATGAGGACAGTCGCCGAGAGATGTTCGACGGCCAATGGCGAGACAAACTCGACCGTGCGGCGAACAACTACAACGTGTACTTGCCGTCAGGCTTCCGGCAATTCGACTTCTGCGTCAACCGCGCCATCGACGATTACATGCGCGTAGGCCGACCGCATGGGACGCTGAGCGCGTACACGTATCGATACAGCGAGCGCACGACGTCATCCTTCAACCCGACCCCTTGCGCATTCGTGTTCGACATGTGCTCGTTCGGCACGCCCGTACCGCAATGGGATGCGGACATGGCCGCCTTGCGCCCGGCCGTGACATCGACCGGCGAACGCGATGTCACGGAGCGCGACGACGGCAACCACCACATCATACTGGTGGACGGGTCGGTCGGCGACGCGACGCGGAACACCCTCTACCGCGCGTTCGCCCAATGCGCACGGGCCTGATGATGCGTATCATAGAGCGGTATTGCCGGGGCGAGCGGAACGACCAGTCGCTCAACGAGGACGGGATGCTGGTCACGGATGACTTCGCGGCCGTCGTGGATGGGGTGACGAGCAAAAGCGTGCGGCATCTGTGGCGGCCGAGTGGCGGCGTCGTGGCGAAGGATCTGATGATCGACATCATCGGCGGCATGCCCGCGGATGCGTCGATGCGGCAGATGCAGCGAGCGGTCGACGCTCGTTTTCAGGCCCGTTACCGATCGCATGAGGCCGGGATTCGGGTGTTCGCGGATGAGCCGGTGGAACGTCTGCAGGCCAACGCAGTGGTGTACAGCGCCCGGCGGCATGAGGCGTGGCTGTTCGGGGACTGCCAGATCATGGTCAATGGCGTGCAGACGCCGACGACCAAGGATGTCGATGTGTTGCTCGGTGATTTGCGCACGTTCACGGTGCTTGCGCTGCGAGAGATGCAGGATGGCACGCCCGACGTCCCGGTATCCGGCTCGTTCGGCGCACCGGCTTCCGATGCGGCGCCGAAGGACCCGTCGCGCGCGATGATACTGCCGTTCCTGCGGTTGCAATCGCAGTTCGCGAACAAACGAGGGCCGTTCAACTACTTCGTGTTCGACGGGTTCACCGACATGACGTACCCCATCCGCATTGTGCCCGTCTCTCCCGGCGATGAGGTGGTGCTCACGTCTGATAGCTATCCGCTGCTGCGGCCCACGCTCGACGAATCGGAACGCGAGCTGCAGCGGCTTCGCAGCGAAGATCCGGATCTGATTGACCGGTATCGGTCGACCAAGGGGTTTCAGGGTCGCGCGACTTTCGACGATCTCACATATCTGCGTTTCATCGCCTGAGCGGCTTAGGCCGTCGCTCGCCTGGCCGCGCGGCGAGGCCGGCTGGAACGATGGCCCATCCGACTTCGCCGCCGCCCGCCCCGAGTCGGATGAGTCAGGCCAGGGTCTTTTGATGGCGTCGACGAAGTAGTCGAGGTCGGCGGGCTTGCGGGAAGTGATGAGGCGCCAGCCGTTGGCGTCATCGATGTGCAGCTGCTCGTCCACGTAATGGCCGCCCGCGTTCTCGATATCGGCACGAATGTAGCGGCAGGGGGCGGCGGTCTTCCCGGCGATGAGTCCGGCATTGACCAGTAGCCATGCGCCGTGGCAGATCGCGGCGATCGGCTTGCCTTCGTGGGCGAATTCCTGCGCGATTGCGATGGCGTCCTCGTTCACGCGGATGCGGTCGACGTTGCAGGTGCCGCCGGCACCACCAGCAGGTCGTAATCACCGGCGTTGACGTCTGACAGCAGCGCGTCCGGGGTGAGCGTCTCGCCCTCGTACCGGTCGTGGCTGACTGTTTCGCACGGGTCGAGCGTCGCGGCGGCGAGCGTCACTGCGGCTCCTGCGGCCTTGAGGTCACGCAACGGGCGGGTCAGCTCGGTTCCCTCGATGCCCCAATTGTTCACGATGATCAGTACCTTGGCGTTCTCGACGGCCATGGCTCCTCCTTGTTTGTTTGCGTTTCCGCGATGCGGCGAAATATCGCTTCCATCATGCCCGCTTGCCTGTCCGTCGCCACGTTTCATGCCGTCGGCGAAGAGCTATATGCAACGCCTCCGGCAGGTCATTCCCGTCCGGCGCGCTCTTTGACCAGCGTGGCCATTCGTTCGACCGCCGCAGGCGTGGCGTGGTCGAAGAACAGGCTGGTGCGGGTGTCGAGCGCGGCGATCGACGCCATGTCGTCGTCCGTCAGCATGAAGTCGAAGATATCGATGTTCTGCGCCATGCGTTCCTTGTGCGTCGACTTCGGCAATGCGACGATGTCGCGCTGCATGAGCCAGCGCAGAATCACCTGGGCGGGTGACTTGCTGTACCGCTCGCCGATGGCGGCCAGCGTCGGATTGGCGAACATGCCGAACTTGCCTTCGCCGAACGGCGCCCACGCCTCCTGCACCACGCCGTGTTCGGCCATGTAGGTGTGCGCGTCGACCTGCTGGTTGAACGGATTGGTCTCGATCTGGTTGACCATCGGCGCGATCTCGTTGAATGCGATAAGGTCCGCGAAACGGTACGGGGAGAAGTTGCTCACGCCGATGGCGCGCACCACGCCATCCTTGTACATTTTTTCGAGCGCGTGCCATGATCCGTACACGTCGGAGAACGGCTGGTGGAGCAGCAGCAGGTCGATGTAGGCGGGCTTGAGCTTCCTGAGCGAGACCTCGACGGACTTGAGCGTCTGTTCGTAGCCGTAGTGTTCCAGCCAGACCTTGGTGGTGACGAACAACTCCTTTCGGTCGATGCCGCTGGCCTTGATGCCGTCGCCCACCTCGGACTCGTTGAAGTAGGACTGTGCGGTGTCTATGTGGCGGTAGCCGGTTTCGATGGCGTCGGCGATGCAGCGCGCGGTGTCGTCCTTGGCGATCTGAAAGACGCCGAAGCCGAGCTTGGGCATGTCGACGCCATTGCGCAAGGTGATGGTTTCCATGGGTTTTGCCTTTCGTTGTATTCGTGAGCAATGTTATGACTGCCTACCATATTTTCCGGTAGTAGCTACCGGTCAAATCACGACACGCCGGTAGAAACCACCGGTAAGCATTGCCGGATAATAAAAGAACGTAAGGAGGGGCACCATGTACACGATGAAGCAGGCCTGCGAAGCGACCGGGCTCGCCTACGAGACGTTGAAGTTCTACTGCAACGCCGGTCTGGTGCCGAACCTCAAACGGGATGCCAACAACCACCGCGTCTTCGACGACCGCAACATCACATGGATCAAAGGTCTGCTGTGCCTGCGCCGTTGCGGTCTGAGCATCGAAGAAATGCGCCGATACACTGAACTGTGCTTTGAAGGCGAGTCGAGCATCCCCGAGCGCAAGCAGATGCTCGCCGACAAGCGGGCGCAGCTGGTCGAGCAGCTCGCGGAGATTCGGGATTCCATCGACTTCATCGACGCCAAACAGCGCTTCTACGACGGCGTCCTGTCCGGCGACATCCCCTATACCAGCGTGCTCACCCCCTCCGCCGCGCTCGCGAAGGAGTCGGAGGAACCGAGAGAATTGAAGGGTGCGGAGAGGAAATAGGTTCGACTGGGCAGGTTCTTTCTCCTGAATGCAAGTGCGAACAACGGTTTGTTGTACTCGCGCGTGGCGAACGGGCCATGCCCTTAGACTGGAATCGGCAAGCGCACGATGAGGCGCGCAACCCGTTTCCGATATCAGGAGGTAGTCATGTCGGTCGGCCAGGTTATCAAAGTCGTGCGCGAGGAGCGAGGTCTTACGCAGATGCAGTTCGCGCACGAGCTGTTCGTCACCCAACAGGCGCTTTCCCGCTGGGAGAAGGGAACGGCAGAGCCGAGCATCGACATGATTCGGCTTATCAGCACCCGTTTTGAGGTGCCGATGGCGAGGCTTATGGAGATGCCGGACAACGGTTTTTGCCAAAGTTGCGCCATGCCGTTCTATCGCCCGGAAGACCATGGCACCGAACCGGATGGAACGCGAAGCGGAGATTATTGCAACTACTGCTATGACGACGGCGTTTTTCTTCAGGACTATGCCAATAGCGATGAATTGGTCGCCGCGTGTGCGCCGATGATGGCGGAATCCTGCCATATCAGCGTCGAACAGGCCGAGGATTGCATGTCGGCGCTGCTGCCAAACCTCAAGCGGTGGCGGCATCAGGACGAGACCGGCATTATGGCCGAGAAGGAGTGACATCGGTCTCGTGCGAATCGTAATCGGCTATTGCAATTTCGCCTCTAGTCAAGCCATCCGTGAGCGACCATATAGTCCACGCTTTGGGTAACGGTTTCGAGCCACGTGTGACGTGGGCGGTAGCCAAGGAGACGCTGGCCCTTCTCGATGCTGTACATGCCGCTGCGGGCGATGTGAAAGTAGGTCTTCTCCACATGGGCCTCATTGTCAACGCTCTTGCGCCACCCGTCCCATGGCAGCAACGTGATCAATCCGTCCGAGTCATGCCCGAAATGACGATACATGGCTTGTGCGTAGCCCAACAGCGTAATCGACTGATCGCCCACGGCATGGAAGCTTTCGCCCAGTGCGGCATTGCGATGCGTGATGGCATTGAAGAACACCTGCGCCACATCGTCGGCATGCACATGGCGCAACGTTTCCATGCCGAAATTCGGCAGCGTGATTGTCTCCCCGCGGCGGATGCTCACGAACACCTGCTTGTCCTCATTGCCCTGCGGATTGATGATGTTCCAGCCCGGGCCGGAGATTTGACCGGGCATCACCACGGTTTCGGGGAAGCCTTCACGCCGATACAGGTCGTGTAGGGATGCTTCGCTTTTGGCCTTTTCAATGCCGTACTCGTTCAACGGCAATTTCGGCTGATCCTCGGTGGCGGGCAGTACGGTCGCCCGTCCGTGCGCCCAGATCGACGAGCAAAACAGATAATGCGACAGCCGGGTACCACGCAATGCGTCGACCATACGCGTGGTGTCATCCAAGGAGAAATTGATGAGGTCCACCACGATGTCGGCATCCAGCGAGGCGATGGCCGACTCGAAGTCGCCAGGGTTGCCGGACGCTCGGTCCAGCGTCAACGGATGCACATATCGCCATGCCGAATCGTCGGTATACGGCTTGCGCTTGCCTCGGGAGACGCTGGTTACGTCGAAACCGGCGTGAACCAGTTTCGGCACGAGCCAACTGCCGATATGTCCGCATCCGCCGATTACCACGACTGAAGTCATGATTGTCCCTTTCGCCTATTTGTCTTGCATCTGTCTTGTCGCGCTTTGTTCTGATGCTGTTGCGATTGCATATGCGGTTCATGCCGCCGGCCTGATGGTTTGCCGAGCGCACCGAAATTCGTCAATGCTGGTCCGCGATGATGAGATTCAACGGCATGCTGGGCAATGCGTCATCTTCGTTGCCGTCTCCGCTTCCGTTTGCAACATGCTCGGAGCCAAACTGTACGGCCTTGCGATAATACTCGCATTTGAAATCGATGCATTCTCGACAGCGCTGCAGCTCGGCGATCTGCCGATCAACGGCATCGCGACGTTCCTGAGACAGCTCGTAACGTTCCTGGAGTGAGGCATCGCCTTCGTCGGCTAATCGGATGAATCGGCGTATGCCATCCAACGGCATTCCCGTATGCTTCAGGCAGTCGATGACGCGCAGAAAGTCCAGATCGGACTCCTCGAACATACGCACACCATTGGCGTCTCGATGGACAAAGGGCAGCAGGCCCTCCTTCTCGTAATAGCGCAACGTATATGCTGAGATATTCATCTTCTCAGCCACTTGGCCGATGGTCAGACTCATGGTCGCCTCCGTTTTCTTGCGTTGATTCCACGATAAGGGTTAGAGCACACTCTAAGGCAAATCATGATGGTGTCGGAATGCGTGGCGGTCTGGATTCGCTGGTGATGGACAGTTCGTCGTCTCGTGATTCATATTTGTCAAGGTACCTTGCATTATCCATTAGGTACCTTGCAAAAACGATGGGGGCGGACGAACATGACGATGAACGACAAAGCGCTGGCGGAGCTATTCTATGATGTGGCGCGTATCAGCCATCAACACGAAACACGACGCGACCATTCGCTGATATACGGCAGCGGCCAGTCGCGCTGCCTGCTGACCGTCAGCGGTCTCGGGCCGGTCAGCCAGCGCCGGCTCGCCTCGATCCTCGGTATACGGTCGGCATCGCTGAGCGAATTGCTCGGCAAAATGGAGGCGCGCGGATGGGTCGCGCGCACTCCCCATCCCGAAGACGGACGCACCTATCTGATCGCGCTCACCGAGGAGGGCAAGGCCGAGGCGATGCGCCGACGTGCGGCCGATAACGGAGCCACCGGTGAACTGCTCGAAGCGCTCACCGCGCAGCAGCGCGAACAATTAGCCGAAATCCTCACCGTGATCAAAGAACACTACCAAGAGCTCGATAAGCAAAACCTTTAGTTGGAACTTGAGCCTCCACAGAGAGCCAAAAATCGAAACGGAATCATGTCAAACACCACTACACACGTCACAACAACCACTACCGAACAAGCACCTCTTAGCAACCGCCGTCGCACATTGATCTTCATCAACATCATGCTCTCGTGCATCGCCACCACCGTCATGGCCACGGAGCTCACCACGGCTCTGCCGCCCATCGCCAAGGATTTGGGCGTCAGCATGCAGACCGGCCAGTGGCTCACCAGCGGCTATTCGCTGGCCATGTGCATCGTCATGCCGCTCACCGCGTTCCTCATCACGTGCTTCTCCACCAAACCGCTCTATCTCATCGGCACGGCGCTGTTCATCGCCGGCTCGCTGGTGTGCATCCTCCCCATGCTGTTCGCCGTCATGGCGGGTTCTAGTGATCGTTGCAACACCTGACCTACCGCAAGGAGGGTCAGGTGACCAGAAGCCACCGAAACGAAGACCGTGGCGGGGAACGCCGTTGGGCGTTCAACGGCGTCGAATACCCGACGAGGAACGAGATGTGCGAGGCGAGACGCGCCGAGTACGTGCGCCTGCTGGACGAGGAAGGCATGAACTTCACCCAGGCCGCGCACGCGGTCGGCGTCTCGAAACGCACCGGCAAGGCGTGGCGCAACGGAAGGACCCGAGCCACGGGAAGGAACGAGAAACCCCTGGTGGACTGGTATCGTTCCACCATGGACAAACCCAAACGGATCCACGCGCGCTACCTGAGCCAGGAGGAGCGCATCCAGATCGCGGACCGTCTGCGTCTGGGCGATTCGATCCGCGCCATCGCCCGCCTGCCGGGCCGCGACCCCGGCACGGTCAGCCGCGAGGTCGAGCGCAACAGGAATCCCGGGACCGGCGACTGCGAGCCCTACCGCGCCCAGCAGAAGGCCGCGGACCGGCTCAAACGCCCCAAACCGAGGAAGGCCGCCGACGGCACGCCGTTGTGGGCGGAGATACTGGCCGGGTTGCGCAGGCATTGGAGCCCGGAGCAGATAGCCAACCGGCTGAGGCTGGACTTCCCGGATAATGGTGACATGCACGCGAGCGTCGAGACGATCTACCAGGCCATCTACCTGCAGGCCAGGGGCGAACTCAAACAGGAGCTGAAACGCGCCATGAGGCAAGGCCGGGCCAAGCGCAAGCCACAGGGCGACGGCGGGCGCAGACCCCGGTTCCGCGAGCCCATGGTCATGATCAGCGAACGGCCGGCCGAGATAGAGGACCGCGCCGTGCCCGGACACTGGGAGGGCGACCTCATCACCGGCAGCCGCAACCAGAGCGCGATCGGCACGCTCGTCGAGCGCACCACCAGGTTCACGATCCTGCTGCGCCTGCCCGACGGGCACGACGCCGAACACGTCCAGCAGGCCATCATCGACAAGATGGCCTCGCTGCCCAAACTCCTGCGCAATTCGCCGGCCTGGGACCAGGGAAGCGAGCTCGCCCTGCACAAACGGATCACCACGGCACTGGACATGGCCGTCTAC
>CWGX01000040.1_pt2 | contig 27560 bp, 15 predicted proteins | sample 682481 | NCBI WGS metagenome assembly CWGX01 (sample SAMEA3735743, study PRJEB9488) | human gut metagenome | biome: ENVO:mammalia-associated habitat; material: ENVO:feces | place: Malawi | collected 2009-02-27 | reverse complement strand
ATTCCAACATTCCACCGGCGTGTCGAAAATCGTCAAAATACGCCTTCAATACCAACTTCAGACCGTCTTTCGCTTCCAAATCGTTAGGAAAACAGTCCTTGTACGGCGTGTTGTGCAATGTTCCCCACACGGACGGCGGCCATTCACCCACCGTTCAACGCCGGAAGGCAGACACATTCCTGTGGTAAGCCTGTAATCATGAAACACATCGCAGTATTGACGGGCGCCGGCATCTCCACGTCGGCGGGCATCCCCGACTTCCGCGGCCCGGACGGCGTCTGGACCAAACACCCCGAGCAGATGAGCGTCTATGACATCGACACCTTCCTGTCCGATAAGGAGGAACGCGAATACTCCTGGCGCTGGCAGAAGGAATCACCGGTATGGAACGCGCAGCCCGGAGCCGCGCACAAAGCACTGGTCAAACTGGAGAAAGCCGGCATGCTCACGCTGCTCGCCACGCAGAACTTCGACGCGCTGCACGAGAAGGCGGGCAACAGCCCGGACGTCATCGTCAACCTGCACGGCACCATCGGCACCTCACACTGTACGAAATGCCATGCGAAATACGACACCGCCGACATCATGGCCCGCCTGGACGAAGAGCCCGACCCGCATTGCCACCGCACGCTTCCCTATAGTGGCGGTATGCCCTGCAACGGCCTGATCAAAACCGATGTCGTCTATTTCGGAGAGGCCCTGCCGGACGGCGCAATGGAGAAATCCTATAAGCTGGCCTCGCGCGCGGACGAGCTGTGGGTCATCGGTTCGACGCTGGAAGTATATCCGGCGGCGAGCATCGTGCCCGTGGCCGCACAGGCGGGAGTGCCGATCACCATCATGAACATGGGGCGCACGCAATGCGACCATCTCGCGTCGCGTCTGATTCGCGACGACATCGCAGTTGCGCTGCCGAAGCTGGTGGACGAGACCATCTCCGCGGCACAGTAACGGCGCAGTAGCGGCACGGCTATACAACGGCCAGCCATGACGGCCGGCTTATACGCAGCGGGGGCGCCCGGACGAGATGGTCCGGGCCCCCCCGCATGTCATCGGCGTCAAAGCCGCACCGCTTCATTTCGCATCTGCGAAAGCCGGCGGAAACCCACGGCGTCAGTAAATGCGCTTGGGCTGGAAGCCTGCCTCCTTCAGCGCCATGAGAATATGGTCGATGTGATCCGGACCATTGGTCTCGACGGTCACACCGAGTGAAACCGCATTCGTATAGTGGCCGGACGCCTTGAACTGGTCGTGATCCAAAGCGATAACGTTCGCGCGTTCACGAGCAAGCAGCTGCGCCACCTTGACCAGCTGGCCAGGGGTGTCAGGCAGCTCCACCTCGAAGTTCATGATGCGGCCGCGGGCGATCATACCCTTCTGAATCACCGCACCCATCGTCACCGTATCGATGTTGCCGCCCGACATGATCGGCACGACCACGTGCGGGCCGGTCGCGGAGGCGAACTTGCGCGAACGCAGGTTCAGGTGTTCCAAAGCCGCCAGAGATACCGCGCCCGCAGCCTCGATGACCAGCTTGTGCTTCTCCAGCATCAGCAGGATCATCTCGTTGATATCGCGTTCGGTGACGGTGACCAGATCGTCCATGAACTCGTTGAGCAGGGCGAACGGCAGGTCGCCGGGGTGCTTGACCGCAACGCCCTCGGCGGACGTGACGACCTGATCGGCCTCGGTCACCCGTCCGGCGGCGAACGAGTTCTTCCATGCCGGGCTGCCTTCGGGGATCGCACCAATCACGCGAACCTCGGGCTTGAACGTCTTGATGGCGAGCGCCACGCCGGCGCCCAGGCCACCGCCGCCCAACGGCACCACCACGTCGGTGACGTTCGGCACATCCTCCAGAATCTCCAGGCCAATGGTGCCCTGACCGCAGATGACCTCGTAATCGTCAAAGGGCGGCACATAGATCATGCCTTGCGTGGAGGCCAGTTCGGCGGCATGGGCGGCCGCCTCGTCAAACACGTCGCCGTACAGCACCACATCGGCGCCGTACGCCTTGGTGGCGTCCACTTTCAGCGGGGGCGTAATCTGCGGCATGCAGATCGTCGCCTTGGCATGACGCTCGCGTGCCGCATACGCGACGCCCTGCGCATGGTTGCCGGCGGACGCGGTGACGATGCCGCGGGCGATCTGCTCCTCGGAAAGCGACGCGATCTTGTTGTACGCGCCACGAATCTTGAACGAACCGGTCACCTGCAGGTTCTCCGGCTTGAGCAGAATCTCATGCCCGGTCAGCTCAGACAGGGTGCGAGAGGGAATGATCTCCGTGTGACGCGCGGTGCCTTTCAAACGCTTGGCGGCGAGCTTCAGCTCGGCCGCGTGGTCACGCTGCAATGCCTTAAGGACGTCTTTTTGTTCCATACTGCGTATTGTATGCGTCGCCCTGCCGAACGGACGCGGCCGTCTCACCTGCGATTGCCGCAGTCGCGGCGACCCGTCGGAGGACTGGCCGGAAAACAGTTGCACGTATTCATAAGTCGGCTCCGTTGCGAGGCTCCCTTCGTCGCCGAGCGTCTGATGTATGACGGTCTCGATGGTAGGCGAAACGTAATTTATTGCCACGGTATCGCGTGTTTCTTGCGCAAGGAAAGAAATAACCCGCATACCAGTCCTGCAATTATCGTCGTGAGGCGAAGAAGCCGGTGAGCAGACGGGCGCAGGCCGCTTCGCGAACGCCGCCGACGACCTGCGGCACATGCCCGACATGCGGATCGCGGGGAATGTCCCAAATCGAACCGCACGCCCCCAGCTTCGCGTCCCAGGCCCCGAAGACGATGCGTCCGATGTGCGTCTGGATGCACGCCCCGGCGCACATCGGGCATGGCTCCAATGTCACCACCAGCGTGCAGTCGGCCAGATTCCAGTCGCCGAGGGCCTGCGCGGCCTCACGCATCGCCTCGATCTCGGCATGCGCCAACGGATCGTGCCCCGCCTCGCGACGATTGCGCCCCCGGCCGATCACCGTGCCTCGCTCGTCGAGCACCACGGCACCGACCGGCACGTCACCCTGCTTCCCGGCGCGCTCTCCCAGCGCAATCGCCTCGCACATCGCCTCGTCAAGTTCGCCCATGCGCCCAGTTTATCGAAATCGCGCTCTCAAAACTTGCAGATACAAAATCAGAACCGCCATTTTCCAATACATCGACTTTTGTATCTGCGAGTTTTGAGAGCGCGATTCATGAACAACCACCAATCAGGCACCATGCCGATGCCGTATATTGAGGCTTATGGGCGAAGAAGCAGCACACGATACGACACGACGTCTTTCCGACGTGATTCCCGGACGATTCGGAGATCCGGTCTCGGTGCAGTATGCCTGTATGTCACCCGAAAACGCCGAAGCGATGCCGACACGGCCGTTGTTCCTCGCGCTGCATGGATGGGGATCCAATGAACGCGACATCGCCGGAATCATGCAGTACATCGCCCCCTACAACGATGTGGTGTCGCTGCGAGCGCCTCTGGTCCTGCACGCGCCGGAAGGCGTATCGGCCGGCGCATACAGCTGGTTCCATGACGCTGTGCCTTCCGGAGACGACCTGGATCACGACATCGCGGCCGCCGCACGCGCGGTCGACCAGTGGGTCGACGGCCACATCCCCGCGACGCGCGACGTCGTGCCGATCGGGTTTTCGCAAGGCGGGGCCGTCGCGGTCCATCTGCTGCGCATGCACCCGGAACGCTATCGCGCCGTCATCAACCTGTCGGGATTCCTCGCGCCCGCAGGCGTGCCCGGCACCGCGCCGGCGGATGACCGGCTGGCCGACTTCGAGATACCGGTATATTTCGGATACGGCAAGAACGATGCGGTCATTCCCAAATACGAGCTGTTCGCCGCGGCCGCGTGGCTGGAAGAGCACACGTGGCTGACGACGAAAAGCTACCGCGGGCTGGACCATGCGGTGAGCCTGGACGAGTTTTCGGATATCCGGCAATGGCTTGTATTGCACGACATCGCGTCCGGCGTGCTGTGACCCGCGCGAACCCATCGGCCGCGCCCACCCCGTTCAGATGCTGCTGTCGGCGTCCACACTCATGACGAACACGTTGCGGCGCAGGGCCTTCGCCTGGGCGCGTGTGATGTCGCCCGCCTCGAGCATGTCCTGGATGATGCCCAGCTCGATGCCGTAGCTCTCGCGCTTGATCTCTTCCGCCTGAGCGATCGCCTTCGCGCTGCCGCCCATGTTCGGCCGTGACTTCAACGCGCCCTCGGCCCGGCGATAATCGAGGATCAGCGCCGAGCAGTGCTCCGTACGGTAGGTGCCGCGTCCCATCTCCTCATACAGCCGATCCACCACGTGCTCCATCACGTCGAGCTGCAGCAGCCGGGAGTGCGTGAACATCTCGTCCTCGCTGATCAGTGGCGTGGTACGCCGGATCTTGCTGCTGATGCGCCGTCCGAGATTCTCCGCACGGCGTTCGAACGCGCGCATGCGCCCGCGAATCTGAGACACCGCATGGCCCGAGGAGGAGTCCGTGGACGTGTGCCGCAACGTGTTCATGATGTCATCCATCATGCGTTCGCATGCCTCCACGCGCATGTCCTGCTCCGCCGCATCATCCAGCGGGTGCATCTTCAATTCGGCGAGCAGACTCTTGAGATAGTCCTTCTCCCAGTGCAGCGCATCGATCTGCAGCCGCTCCAATCCCTGGGGGTCGGATTCCCCGACGCGCTGCTTCAATCTCGTGATGCGCTTCGTATACGACTCGATGACCATGAGCACCGCGCGGCGGTTCTCATCGTCGACTCGCCCCGTCAGCTCCTCGACGGTCTTGCGTAGGATCTCTATGGTGATCTCCGTCATTTCGGGTGCCATGCGGTCACGGTTCGGAGCGAGCAGAGGCAGCATGAAATTCGCCAATAGTAGCGTGACGACGATGACGCCGGATGCGATGAAAATCAACTCGTCGCGCATGGGGAACGGCACGCCCCAGGTGACGGTGAACGGGATGGTGAACATCAGCGACAGGGTGATCGTGCCCTTGGCGCCTCCGAAGGTCATCACCGCGGCGCTGCGCCAACGGTCCGGCGTCATCTTGCGCCGTTTGCCAGTGTTGACGTCGCGCGCCAAACGCAGCATCCCGGCCACCCACAGGAACCGCATCGTCACCACGACCAGCGACACCAGCAGAATCACGATGCTCAGGCGCACGTTGCTCACGCCGGGATCGTCCCAACTGGCGCTCATCGCCTTCGGCAGCTGCATGCCGAGCAAGATGAACACGGCACCGTTGAGGCTGAACGACAGCACACCCCACACGCTGGACGACACGATGTTGGTGCGGGCGACGTTCGGCCCGATGCCGGTCCGGTCGAACCGCACGAACAGGCCGGACGCGACCACCGCGAGAATGCCGGACACGTGCAGTTCCTCTGCGGTCAGGTACAGCATGAACGGCAGGAACAGCTCCATCAATATGCGGGTGGTGGTGGTCTCCCAACCCAGCGAGCGCACGGTCTCGAACAGCCAGTTCGCGAGCAGGCCAATCGCCAGACCGTATACGGCACCGCCGATGAACGAGAGCGCGAACTCGCCGGCAGCCCGGCCGATCGCGAACTCGCCGGTGATGGCGGCGGCGATGGCGAACTGGAAGCCGACGATGCCGGACGCGTCATTGAACAACGACTCGCCTTTGAGCACGCCCAACTGGCGCAGGCTCAGCGACGCCTCCTTGCCCAGCGAGCTGACCGCCACCGCGTCGGTCGGCCCCAGCGCCGCGCCAAGCGCCAGCGCGGCGGCGAGCGTCACGGACGGCCAGACGGCATGGACGACGACGCCGACCGCCACCATGGTGGCGATGGCCAGTCCGATTGCCAATGACAATGACAGTTTCAGCGATTTCAGCAATTCGGATTTGTCGATCTCGTGCGCTTCCAGATACAGCAGCGGCGCGATGAACAGCACCATGAACAGTTCGGGATTCAGGGAGGCGTTGGGGAGTCCCGGCACCTGCGTGATGATCGCGCCCATCGCGATCTGAACCAGCGGAGTCGACACCTTGGGGATGAACCGGCTGGCAAACGACGAGAATACAACGACGCCGATAATGCACAGTATCAGCTGAAAAACTTCCAAGGCTCGCTCCGGCTCTCCGTCGGTTGTGTGGGGTTACTTCACAATATAAACCGACTCCGCAACCGACACGTTAACTTCGACGTCCGGCTTAACGGCTGCGCGCGGGCAAAAGAAACCCCGGCGGTGTTGCCCGCCGGGGAGAGAAAGGAGAGAGAAGAAGAAAGGGGTTCAGTTATTGAGAATCGTGCTGCCGATTCCCGGTCGGCTTGTGCTGACGATTAATAGTAAAACACCCGTTTCTTGGTGCAATGCTGAGATTGTCTGAAAGCTTTCTGTGAGTTGATGTCGCGGGCTGAATCCCATCACATGGTAATGGCTGTAGACTGTAGTGTGGCGCCGTGCGCCATACACGTGAGCGCGAAAAGGAGAATCCTCATGCTGCTGTCCGACCGCGACATTCTCGCCGCCCAGAAGGACGGTCATATTTCTCTTGACCCATGGACTCCGGAAATGGTGCAGCCCGCGTCGATTGACGTGCGCCTCGACCGTTTCTTCCGCCTGTTCAACAATCATGCCTACACATACGTGGATCCGGCCGAGAACCAGGGGGCGCTGACCGAGCAGTTCGACGTCGCTCCGGACGAGCCGTGGATCCTGCATCCGGGCGAGTTCGCGCTCGGCTCGACGTGGGAGTACGTCAAGCTCGACGCGACGGTGGCGGCACGCTTGGAGGGCAAAAGCTCGCTGGGCCGTCTGGGCATCCTCACACATTCGACGGCCGGCTTCATCGACCCCGGTTTCGAGGGGCATATCACGCTGGAGCTGAGCAACGTGTCGACGCTTCCGGTCAAGCTCTGGCCCGGCATGAAGATCGGGCAGATGTGCTTCTTCCAGCTCAGCTCTCCGGCCGAGCACCCTTACGGCTCCAAGGGCACCGGCTCCCATTATCAGGGCCAACGCGGCCCGACCCCCAGCCGTTCCTACGTGAACTTCTACAAGGCCGACGTCAACGACTAGAGCCGATACCCAAGTTCTTTGACGCAATGTGCCGGCGGCTCCATGACTGGGCCGCCGGCACATTGTCATGCTCCGTTCGATGCCGTCTGGCTTATTGGCGAATGGCGGTGAACAGCACCGACTGGGCCGGATGCAGCGATGGAGGGCGCAACCCGTAGGTCATCAGCGCCCGGCCCGTCATCAGCACGCCGTCTTTGGTCCACCAGCCCAACGGCGACTGGCCGCTGCCAAGACCAAGCCCGTCGAGATCGAGATCCAGCCACAGCGGCTGTATGCGGTACGTGCCATCGGGGTCAAGACCGGGCACGCGAACCGGCGCCGCAGGGAGAGTCTGGGACGTTGTCAGTTGCGTGAACCGGTAGAACGCCGCGGAACGATCCGGCTTGACCATGCCGTCGACCCGGACGGCCGGATCGGCGATATCGGCGTGCACGCACGTGTCGATCGCGAACCATGCGCGGTGCCTCTTGTATTCGGCGACCCATTCGCCGAGCTTGTTCAACGCCTCGTCCGACTCCTTGAGCAGATTCCATTCGACGCCCATGTGCCCGAAGAACGCCATCGCCATGCGCATCTCCTGGCTCGTGGCGCGATGCGTGGAATGTGCAGGACTCGCCCCCACATGCTCGCCCATCATGCAGGGCGGCACGAGCAGCGACGTGTACCGCTGAATATCGGCCCGCTCGACCGGGTCCACGCAGTCGGACGTCCACACGCGGCTGGCGAATTCGAGTATGCCCAGGTCGATACGGCCGCCGCCCGATGCGCAACTCTCAATCTCCAGTCCCGGATGCGCGACTTCGAGGTCACGGAACATCCGGTACACGGCGAGCGTCTGCCCGTGAACCGCCGGCCTGCCGGTACGTGGCGAGACCGCCTCGGTGACGAATTTGTTGTGGTCCCATTTGATGTAGTCGATGCCCAACTCGCCGACCAGCGCATCGATGGAATCATGGATGTATCGGTAAGCGTCGGGATTGGTCAGGTCGAGCACTTGCTGCGAGCGTCCCTGCATCGGCAGACGGTTCGCAGTCGGGCGCAGCACCCAGTCAGGGTGGGCGCGGGCCACATCGGAATCCGGGTTGACCATCTCCGGTTCGAACCACAGGCCGAACTCCATGCCTTTTCCGTGCACGTAATCGGCGAGCGCCTTGAGGCTCTTCGGCCCGTCCGGCCACACATCCTGCGCTATTTGCCAGTCGCCGAGCCCGGATGTGGAGTCTCGGCGGGAGCCGAACCAGCCGTCATCCACCACGAACCGTTCGACGCCGGAATCCCCGGCCTTATCGGCCAGAGCCTTCAACGTGTCGTAGTCATGGTCGAAATACACGGCCTCCCACGTGTTGAGAATCACCGGACGCGGCTTGACGGCGAGATTCGGGTGACAGGAGCGCACGTAATCATGGAATCTCGCAGCCACCTCGTTGAGCCCGTCACCGTACGACCCGTACAGCCACGGGGTGGTGTACGTTTCGCCGCGGGCGAGCGTGGCCTCGCCGCCGAGCAGCACCTCGCCGCCACCAATCAGACCGGTCGTATACGGCTGACGCTCTGCCGACAGCACGGAATTGCCGCTCCAGCCCACATGCGCCGAATAGACCTCGCCATGCTCGAACCCGAAGCCGGGCTCGCCCGCGGAAAGCAACAGAGAGGCGTCAAAACCTGGGCGCCCCGCCATCGAGACCTTCTCGAAGCGTCCTTCGGTCAGCGGCTGCCGCTGCGGGCTGCGTTCGCGCAGATGATGGCCGGTGGTGGTGAGTATCTCCGTGGCAAGTGCCGGGAGCGGGAAGCCGAGTTCGACTTTACCGACTTCCAAGTCACCGGTCGGAAGATTACCGGCTGGAAGATTACGCAGCGTGGCGCGCTGTCTGATCAGTCCGCCGGGCAACAGTTCGGCCATCCATGACAGTTCCACGCCCTGCTCGGTATCCGACGCGGTCACGGTGACGACCGGCACCTGTTGCGTGACGGTATGCGCGGCACCGTCCACGCCGTCGGACACGTCAATGCCTTGGCGTTCGTCCTGACGGATTGCGATGCCAGTCACCGTGAATGCACAGAACGGCGTTACGCCGGCGCGCCGGATATCCAGTCGCGGTGCCCCTATCCACGACTCGCTTTGCGTGGGCATGATGCTTGGCCAGGCGGTCTCGTCCAGCGCGCCGGACACGCGCTGCGGCCGCAGGGCGTCGTATGCGGCGAGTACGGTTCCCGGCGCCGCGAGCGGGCGGCCCCAGTGCACGAAGCGCGGAAGACCGTGACCGGCGAAGATCAGCGCGAATGCCACATCAGCAGCCGGCTGCTCAGCATAAATAGCGGTGAGTTCCGTTCCATCGGCGGCGGCGCCATGGAATTGTTCGATGAGTGACATTGCGAATCCCTTCGGAACGTGCCATTGATATATGGTTCGCCTCCGATGCTACGACATCGTTCCGTCATGTCACCGCATATTCAGCGATTCCGGGGTATGAGAAGGGCTCCCGTTTTCCGATGTGGAGAGCGGGAGCCCTGACTGCCGGTGGAGGCTTATGGCATTGTTATGCCATGATGCCGCGCTTGCGGTCGATGGCGCGCATGATCGCCTTGTAGATTTCCGAGGCGATCAGCACGACCGCGGCGAGGCAGATGCACTCGACCCATGCCCACGGTCCGAGCGGCGTGGTGCCGAACGCGGAGTTGAGGAACGGCACGTAGATCACCATGAGCTGCAGCACGACAGACAGGCCGATCGCACCCCACAGCCACTTGTTGGAGAACAGGCCGACGAACGCGGACTGACGTGCGGAACGCGATGCGATCGCGTTGAACAGCTGCGCGAACACGAGAATCGTGAAGCCCATCGTACGGGCCTCGATCATCTGGAATTCGTGGGTGCCGCCGATGGAGCGGTCGGTGAACAGGCCACCTTCAAGGTGCATGTCCATGCCGATCAAGGTGACGGCCGCCATGATGATGCCGATGAACGCGATATCGATCCACATGTCCCTGTCGATCACGCGGTCGGTGAGCTTGCGCGGGCTGCGCGCCATCACGTCATCGGTCTGCGGGTCGACACCCATCGCGAGCGCCGGGGCGGCGTCGGTCAGCAGGTTGATCCACAGCAGCTGCGTGGCGAGCAGCGGCACGGCGACACCGGTGGTTCCCGGCTGCGTGATGCCAAGCACGCCGGCGAGCATGACGCCGCCGAACACGGTGAACACCTCGCCCACGTTGGAGCTCAGCAGGTAGCGCAGGAACTTGCGGATGTTGTCGAAGATCACACGGCCTTCGCGCACGGCGGCGACGATGGTGGAGAAGTTGTCGTCCGCGAGAATCATCTTCGCGGATTCCTTGGTCACCTCGGTGCCGGTGATGCCCATCGCCACGCCGATGTCGGCAGACTTGACGGCCGGGGCGTCGTTGACGCCGTCGCCGGTCATGGCGGCGATGTTGCCCTGACGCTGCAGCGACTCCACGATCTTGAGCTTGTGCTCGGGGGCCACGCGGGCGTACACGGAGACCTCGGAAGTCGCCTTGTCGAACGCCGCCTCGTCGGGCATCGCGTCGAGCTGATCGCCGGTGAGGGCCTTGCCGCCCTTTTCGATGATGCCCAGATCGGAAGCGATGCGGGCCGCGGTGAGCGGGTGGTCGCCGGTGATCATCACCGTGCGGATGCCGGCGCGATGCGCTTCGGCCACGGAATCACGCACTTCGGTGCGCGGCGGGTCGATGATGCCGACCATGCCGGCCCAGATCAGGTCACGCTCGATGACGTCACCCTGCTCGGAGATGTCGGTCACCTGGCCGGCTGCATTGGTCTTGATGCCGGGGATATCGGCCAGGGATGTGGTGCCGAGCGGGCGGTACGCCTCACCCAGCGTGCGGTATGCCTCGCCGGACAGACGCTCGACGGTCGCGAGAATCTCCTGGCGGTCGCCTTCGGTCATCGGGCGGACGGCGTCACCAACCGCGATGCGCGTGCAGTAGCCGAGCAGCACATCGGGCGCGCCCTTTGCATAGACGCTCAGGTTGCCGTTGTCGCTGCTGTCCTTGCCGATCACGGCCATACGCTTGCGCTCGGACGTGAACGGAACCTCGGCCACACGGTCGAGCTTGCCGAGGGCGCGTTCGGCCTTGATCTTGCGGGCAGCGACGACGAGCGACACCTCGGTCGGGTCGCCGACGATCTCCCACTGGCCGGCATCGTTCTGACGCAAGTCACCGTCGTTGGCAAACGCTCCGGCGGCGATGGTGCGCAGGGCTTCGGCGTTGACCGGAGCGCTCTCCTCGATGGCGTCGCCACCCATGCCCAGCATCTTGCCCTTGGGCTCGTAACCGGTGCCGGTGAGCTGCACTTCACCGCTCGGGGTGACGATGCGCTCGACGGTCATCTCGTTACGCGTGAGCGTACCGGTCTTGTCGGAGCAGATCACCGAAGCGGATCCCAGCGTCTCCACGGAGCTCAGCTTCTTGACGATGGCGTTGTGCTTGGCCATGCGCTGCACGCCGAGCGCGAGAACAACCGTCAGAATCGTCGCAAGACCTTCCGGCACTGCGGCGACGGCCAGCGAAACGGCCAGCAGCAGCGAGTCGATGAGATCGTCGGGCATCTTGTGGAAGCCTTGCGTGATGAACAGCGCGACGAGCACGACGGCCGCGATGATGCACACGGCAATGCCCAGGATCTTGGAGACGTGGGTCATCTCCTTCTGCAGCGGGGTATCCTCGTCATCGGTCTGCGACAGCATGTCGGCGATCTTGCCGACCTGCGTGTTCATGCCGGTTCCGGTCACGATCGCGCGGCCGGTGCCCTGAGTGACGGACGTGCCGTTGAAAATCATATTGGTGCGGTCGCCCAGCGCCTTGGCGGAGTCGAGCGTGTCGGGCTTCTTGCCCACCGGCACGGATTCGCCGGTCAGGCTCGCCTCGGCGATGCGCAGCGACGCGGCGGCGAACAGACGCCCATCGGCGGAGACGGTATCGCCTTCGCCAAGCACCACGATGTCGCCGGGAACCACGTCGGCGGTGTTGATGTGCACGATTTTGCCGTCACGCAGCACGGAGGTCTGCGGTGCCGTCATTTGGGCGAGCGCCTCCACCGCCTGCTCGGCACGGGCCTCCTGAATATAGCCCAGCACCGCGTTGACGATCAGGATCAGGATGATGACGATGGCGTCAAACGGCAGCACTTCGCCGGCCGTTCCGTGCGAGCGCTCGATGAACCATGCGATCAGTGAGATGACAGTGGCGGCAAGCAGCAGGTACACCAGCGGATCCTGGAACTGCGCCAGGAACTTCTTCCACTTGGGTACGGGCGGCGCGCTGGCCAACTGGTTCGGGCCGAATTTCTCCAACCGGCGCTGCGCCTCGGCGGAACTCAGGCCGGTATTGGTATCCACATCCAGCGCCTTGGCGACTTCGTTCGCCTCGGTCAAGCTGGGATCGACGTCGTGAAGCAGGCCTTCCTGCGACTGCACGCCTGTGGATTGATCATTTGTGTGATCAACCATAATGGTCTCCTTGATATAGCCGCGGAGTAGTCAGCCCTCACGATCACCGGGATCGTCCCCTCCCCCGGTCATCTCGATAAAGCTGCGCGGTTATGGGCACCGGCGCAACTGCTGCCGATGCATACTGTTGCCATTATTCCACAAACCCGTCATCGCTTGGCGAAACAGCCCTTTACGTGTTGTCCAGATATCCGCATTCCGCGAACGATTTCAGGCGACACGCTCACACAGCGCGAGCAGCCAGCGGAGCGTCGTCATGGTGTAATCGAACAGTTCGTCGTCCATGCCGAAATACCGCTCGCAGCACTCCCTGCTCACATCGACCATCGCAAGACCTTCTGGCTCTCCGGGTGTGAATGACGCCGCCCGATCCTGCATTCATCATACGTGCCAAGGCAAAGAACTCCGGCGGCTTCGGAACCGGACGAGCTGCGTTCCGTTCCTAAGTGCGCGCCGAAACGACAACTCTGCGCACTTAGGAACGCAAACTATGCGATTTGCGTTCCTATGTTCGCGCACTCGGCGTTCCGGCGCGCACTTAGGAACGCAAACCGAGTCTCTCAGGAGATTGGGGCGATTCGCGCGCCGCGAATGGCTGTTTGGCGTGGGGGTCTGGGACAATGGCACGTATGGCAATCAAGAAAGGTCCGACCAAGGGGTCGGGAGGAAAACACCGCAATGCGCTACGCGGCAAGGGGCCGACGCCCAAAGCCGAGGATCGCGTGTATCACAAGGCATACAAGGCCAAGCAGGCGACGAACCGTCGCAAGATGGCAGATCCACGACTGGCAGCCCGCCGTCGCGCCGCGAAGTTCACGTCCGATTCGGACGATCTGGTCATCGGCCGCAATGCCGTGCTGGAGGCGCTGCGCGTCGGCGTCCCCAGCATGCAGCTGTATATCGCGACACGTATCGAGCATGATGACCGTACACGCGAGATCATCAAGCTCGCCGGCGCACAAAGCCTGCACCTGCTGGAGGCCGACCGTCTGGAAATGGATCGCATCGCCCGGTCGTCGAACCATCAGGGCGTCGTGCTCAAAGTGCAGCCGTACCAGTATTCGTCTCTCGCCGAGCTGGCGGATATCGCCGAGCGCAAGGCCAAGGCCATGGACGTGGTGAATTCGCCGAGTGCGCGCATCAACGCACGCCCGCTGTTCATCGCGCTCGACGGCGTGACCGACCCGCAGAACCTGGGTGCGGTGATTCGTTCGGCAGCCGCCTTCGGTGCCAACGGCGTGATTCTGCCGGAGCGTCGTTCCGCTTCGGTCACCGCTGCCGCGTGGAAGGTATCGGCCGGTGCCGCGGCGCATATCCCGGTGGCTCGCGTAGTGAACCTCACCAAGGCCATCGAAAGCATGCGCGAACGTGGATATTACACGGTCGGCCTCGACGGCGGCGGCGATAAGCTGGTCGGCGAAACCGGTTTCGAGACCGATCCGCTGATCGTCGTGCTCGGTTCGGAAGGCAAGGGACTGAGCCGACTCGTGCGCGAGTCGTGCGACGCGATCGCCGGCATTCCGATCACGTCCATGGTGGAGTCTCTGAACGCCTCGGTCGCAGCCGGTATCAGCCTGTACGCGGTCGCCCGCGCCCGTCGCGAAGCAGCGGCAGCCGCCACGAAGTAATACCCATATCTCCCCCCCCCTGCTGCCGGCGGGGTCATCGAGCGGAACGAAAATCGGGGTGGCCGCCGCAATCGGCGCACCACCCCGTCCGGTTCCGCTCAGCAGCTCCACATATCAGTGGCTCCACACCGCGGCATCAGGATCGTCGTCGGGATTGTAATCATCATCGTCGACGGGATTGTCGTAATTCGCCTCATCGTCGACCACGCCGGAATCCGCTTCAGCGTTGAGCTCGTTCACTGCTTTGTCATCCAGCTTGTAGTTCGGCAGCACGGATTGGATGTAGCTTTCCACAGCCTCGCCCATCGGCACGTCGTGGCCGGCCTTCTCGGCAAGGAACCAGCGGTGATCCAGCACCTCATGGAAGAACTGTGCCGGCTCGATCTGCGAACGATATTCACGTGGAATCATACGCACGGTCGGCTCATACACCTCACGCATCCAATCGGTGGCGACGATCTCCAACTCCTCGCCTTCACGCCACGTAGAGGCACGGTACGCATCCAGATCGTTGAGCAGGCGCCGCGCCTGATTCTCCTGCACATCTAAACCGGTCAGTCGCAGAAGCTTGCGCGACGCATAGCCGGCATCGACCACGCGCGGGCGCACCAGCACACGTTTGCCGTCCTCCGCGGTCTTCATCTCCAGCTCATCCACGTCGAAGCCAAGATCGTTGAGCTTGTTGACGCGCTGCTCGATCTTCCACATCTCATCCGGGCCGAACTTGTCGGTGTCGGTCAGCGTGCTCCACAACGAGTGGTAGCGGTCGACCAGACGGTTGCCCACCTCGATCTCGTCCACGTCGCTCGGCAGCAGACGACCAGAAGCCAAATCCATCAATTCACCGATGATGTTGGTGCGAGCCAAGTCGATATCGTATTCACGCTGGCCATCGGTAAGCTGCACCTGCAAATCACCGGTTTCGGCGTCCACCAGGAAGGCGGAAAACGCGTCGGCATCACGCAGGAACAGGACGTTCGACAGCGACACATCGCCCCAGTAGAAGCCGGCCAAGTGCAGGCGAACCAGCAGCACGGCAAGGGCGTCGATCAAACGCTCGGCAGTATCCGGCTGGAGATTGCGGGCGAACAGCGCGCGGTACGGCAGTGAGAACTTCAGGTGACGGGTGACCAGAATCGCTTCCAGCGGTTCGCCGTTGCGGTCATGACGACCGGTGACCACGGCAATCGGAGTGACGGTCGGCAACTCGAGCTTCTGCAGTCGGCGCAGAATCTCATACTCGCGCTCGGCCACCTGACGGGTGATCTCTTTCATGGCGTACACCTCGTCGCCCACGTGCACAAAACGCACCACGTGGCGGGAGATGCCTCGCGGCAGGTTGGCCAGCAGGTCCTCGGGCCAGGTGGCCAGGGGCTTATGCCAGGGCAGCGTGAACATCTTCGGGTTCGAGCTGGCGGCGGTGATCTTCAATGCTTGCGGCTCAGCTGAACTGGCATGTTCGTCTTCGGCTTTGACGGACGTGGCCTTCAGCGCGCGCGGATCCATCTGAGGCAAATCGTTCAACTCCATGTGTTCGATTCTACGTGGTGCTTGGGAAGTGCAGCGAGTAGCGGCGACTTCGGCGCATTATTCTCGCATACGAATAGATCATCTGTATGGGATTTGCCGGCCGAATTGACGTCCCGTATGCGGCGCCTCATGCGCAATCTGAACAAAATGAACGCAACAAGTAACATGAGCCCCGCTGCCGCGGCAATGCTGCCTACGGCGGCACCCGTACGACCGATAAGGCCAGGATGGCCCGGCTCCTCGCTCGGGTTATTTTCGGGCGGGACAACAGGAGTTCCAGTGCTGAATTTCGGCTCTACTGTGATGTTGAGATCAGCGGATGTGCCTCCACTGCCAGGAATCGAAATGAGGAACGGATCACAGTCGTATGCCTTGTTGGCTTTCGCCGAGCTCGTGCGGGAGACCAGATATAGGCCGAGCGGCAGATTCTGGAAAGTGAGCTGACCAGCTACGTTAGTGGTGCCGGAATGCTGGTACAGCTTGTTTTTCGCCGCGTGCGCAGCGAGCTTCTTGGCAGCATCGTGATAGTCACTTGATGTCAGTCGTTCCCAATCGGCAGTGAGGCCGGAAAAATCGCCGACGGTTTTATATGAGGAGACGCTACCATCATTGTTCGTTGTGACGGTGGCGACGCGCACGATGGAATAGGTATCGCCGGCAAGCAATTTGGGCGAAGCCGTGTCTCGGCCCCATACGGCATTGATGGTGAGAGCGCCGAAAGAATCAGCTTGCGCATACGGCACCATAGAGCCGAAGGCTGCAAGAACAGTGAGGACGATAGTAACGGCGGCGGCAATCATGGCAGCAATTCGCGCCGCACCATATTCGCTTCCGCTATGCAGGTCTAACATGTCTACCCGGTCCTTTCCGCCGTGATGAATGTGATTGGTTATTTGTACTGTCTGGCTGAGGAGGCAAGTCACCGTCCGGCTCGATATCCGCAGAGTCAGGATCACCAGATGCGACCTTGGCGCTCCCACTCTGCCGGCGTCGCCGCTCATGACGCTGCCATAAATGCCATGCGATTAGCAAGGCAATCAGTGCAAGAGACGGCAACAAGTACTGCAGCGGAATGTCCACGTGGAACGTGGATTTGGCGTCATCCTGCTGCTGCGGCGCGTATGGGATGCGATGGCCACGCACCAGCAGCCGATGCGTATTGACCGCATACGGCGTACAAGTGATGAGCGTGACCAAATCCTTGCCGGGCTCAATTGCCAGTTGTTTGGTATCGGTCGGCAGAACGGTAGTGATCTTATCGACCTGATACGCATACGTGTCTTTAAGTATTGTGATGTAGAACTTGTCGCCTTTTTTCATAAGGTTCAAGTCCGTGAACAGTTTTGCCGTGGGCAAGCCCCGGTGGCCAGACAGCGCCGCATGAGTGGACGCGCCACCAACTGGCAGTGAGGTCTGTTCGAGATGTCCGATGCCGGATTGCAACACTTTCTCGGAAGTGCCGTGATAAATCGGCAAGGTCTCCTCGAGCTTAGGCACAGTGATGTATCCCATCATGCCGTCACCGTCAATATTGAGCAGACTGTTGTATTCCTCGTCCGTGGATGCGGAATTGACGGCACTGGCAAGAGCGTCGGTCTCTCCCGCATCGTTCTGGGCGAGCTTTTCGTTATAGGCGTGCGCAGCATCCAGCACCTTCTGGTACTGTTCCTGGCTCAATGCTTCAACGCTGGCGTCGTAGTTATTTACGGCGCGGCTGGCGTTGCGCATAATGAGGAAGTTGCTGATCGTCGGATAGAACAGAATGAGCATTCCACCGAGAATGACCAGTAAGGGCAGGATGTTGCGCAGTCGTTTCATCGAGCGTTCTTTTCGCGAGGAAACCGTGTTGTGGGCGTAGCGGGTGTGCGCCCTTCACGCCCAAAACACGGCCATGCTCGTCAGGCGTTCTTGCGCTTGAGAGTCCAGGCAACGCCGAGCGCGATGACCAGCACACCAATCACCGTGAAGGCGATGGTACCCATGCCACCAGTGCCAGGCAGGATAGCACCGGACTTGTTCTGGACCGGGATGACACCGTTCGATGCGGTCTGGTTGTAGTCGCTGCCATTGTCGTTGTTGTAGGTGATGGTGACGGTGGCATTCGTGGTGTCAGTGCCGTTGTTCTGGCCATTAACCTTCACGCCGATGGCACTGGAGAGCTTGTTGTAGCCGGCCGGCGCTTTGGTCTCGGTGAGCGTGTACTCGCCGTTCTTCAGTCCCTCGAAGACAACCTTACCGTTTGCAGGAGTGGTGATAGTCGTAGTACCTGACTCACCAGCCTTAGCTACACGGTATACAGCGTTCGCGGTCGCACTACCGGCAGTGACTTGCACGAAGCTAATAGCGGTGCCGTTCTTAGGTGCGAGTGTGAACTCAGCACCAGCAAGTCGAGTAGCATCATCAGCATATCTGTCACCAGTGTACTTATCGACGGTGAAGCCATAAGTGAAGACGCGAACCTTGCTGGGTTCGGACTCACCGGTGCCACTGGTACTCGGGTTGTTGGAGTACTGAATCGTTGCGGAGTTGACGTTACCAGCACCGCCCACAACAGCATTCTCGTTCAGCGTGGCCGTGTAGGTGACGGTGATCTTCTTGCCGGCATTGGCCTGCTGCTTGGTCTTGAAGTCCTTCATGGCGACAGTAAGCGTATTGTTGTTGGAGGCCGTAGGAGTGGTGACGGTGTAGTCAATGTTCTCGGTCAGTGTCGCATTTTCGACCTTAACGGATTTGACTTGTCCAAAGGTGAGGCCCTTAGACAACGTATCCTTGAAGTTGAAGGTGTAGGTGTCATAGGCGGACATGTCCGGAATGGTGGAAGTCAGGGTGAAGGTCAGGGTATCACCGATCTTCGCGTCGGTGGCGTCCTTACCAGTGCCGTCTACCTGTACCTTCTTGTCGACGGTAGGCAGGTCGCCCTTAATGTCGGCATCCACCTTGGTGCTATGAACGGAAACTAGCGTGGCGTATTGGCTCTTGGCGTTGGCCAAGGTCGCACCCGGCACAGCGACCACGTAGTAGCCGTAGCCGAGACCAGTGAACGTCGCAGTGTACTTACTGTTCGAGGCATCGGCAGATACCGTAGTGGTCGCGTCAGCCGTGATGTTGTTGGCCTTGGTCTGCGCCCAGTTCGATGCCTTGGTAGCGAAAGCAACCAAGTTATTCTCAGTCAGCTTGGATACGTAGTCGTTTGCTTTATCGTTGACGTTCTCGTCGGTAACACCAGTTAGTCCGACGGAGTTCTTGAAGAACGGCTTCCACTCGTCAGTCAACGTGTAGGAGACAGCCTTGCCGTCACCGCTCACGGTGGCGGAGAACATCTTGTAGGCGTTCACGGTCTTACCGGCGAACTTCGCGTCAGTAGTGCTGACCGTCAGCGTGGCATTATCCGCTGCGTTGGCCGTGGCAACTGTCGTCGCAGCCAATCCAAATACGGTGGCAATCGCCGCGGCGGCAGCGAAAACCTTTTTCATCAGTGATTTCATTACTGTTCCTTTCTCTAAATGGAAATCTTTTCTGTTTGGCAGGTACGGTTTGTCTATGTGGTCGTCACGCGGCATGGGCACCTCGCTTTCGTATACGGCTGGAGCCCGAGCGGACTGTGCCGGATTGAACGCGTTGATTACGCAAGTACCAGACCACGCCAGCTCCCATAAGCAGCAAGCCGAACATCAGGAACCACATCGTGCCCGCGCCTCCCGTATCCGGAAGCAACGCCGCATTGGTAACAGTGGCCACGCGTTCCTTGGTGTTGTAGGAGACCGATACTTGGTATCCGGCCTCCGCGGGCTTGATGGTCTTGGTGGTATCGCCGTCCTTATAGGTCACGGCGGTTTCTTCCACGGTGTACGTGTAGTAGCGCACGATGTCCTTGCCGTTGGCATCCTGTCCATCCACGAATGCGACCGGCAGTCCTTGAATCACCTTGCGCCAGGTGTTGCTCCAGGAAGAGGCATCGGAGGAGTCCAACGTCACCGTCCATGGATTCTTCTGCGTCACGGTTGTGCAATCCGCGCCGAAGCATTGAATCGTCTGCGGCGTCACCGTATTGCCACTGCCATCGGTATAGTGCGCGGCGATCTTCAGCTCGACCGACTGCGGCCGTTCGAGGTTGCCGTCCTTCCATACCTTCTGGACGGTCAGGTCAATGGTTCGGCAACCGTCCTTGCCGCACGGGTCCTGGCCGTCGTCCGGTTCGGGGGTGAGTCCGCCGTTGTTGTCGGTCACGGTCGCGTCGAGCATGAGCACGGCCTTGGCCGGGGACTGGTAGGCACCGAGCTTCGTCTTGGTGTTGCCGTCCGTGGAGTCGACCACGGCGTCCTTAATGCCGACCCAAGTGGTGCCGGCGTCGCCGGATGCGGAGCTGTGCACAGCGCTGCTGTCGTATGTGTTGACCACGTCGAACAGCTTCACTTCCCAACGATCGAGTCCGGTGTTCAGCGCATCGTCTGCCGTGTTCTTCTGCGAGAAGATCTTGTTGCCGTCCTGTGCGGAGGTGCGGGCCTCACTAGCGTTCGCGGCCGTCTTGCGGTAAATGCGGTAGGTGTTGTATGCCTTGCCGCCGTTGCCTTTATCGACCGGTCCGAGGATGTCGCTCATGGTGTTGAAGTCCCATACGGACTTGAGTTTGGTGTTCGAGAACGGGTCGACCAGTCCGCTGGCACCGCGGATCGTGTCGGCGTAGACCATGTGGTCGTCTGCCAGCACGCCCTCGTCGTTCAGTCCGGCGAAGCCGCCCGTGTAGCCTGTGGAAAGATCCTTCACACCGTCGGTATCCTGAGTTGCCCCTCCGCCGAACACGTCATAGCCACTGGCGATGCCCGTTACGGTGGACTGTTCCACGCGAGTACGGTTGCCCTTGATGAGCTGGACGGTCAGGTTGCTGCCCGATCCATCCATATCAATGCCGTCTTTGCTGCAAGGCAGTTTGATGACACTATCGCCGATGGTGACGATCGCCACGTCGGTCTGCTGCTGGTTTTCATCATCAGCCTTGGACAGAGCAACGCTCACCTTCAGTCCGAACAGGTTCACGTACAGCACGTTGCCTTCCGAAAGCACCTTGAGATCGAATACCTTGCCGAAGATGGCCGGGAACCACTTGCCTAAATCGATGACGCCGACCCGTTCCGCCTTGTCGAGGTACAGGAGCTTGACCAGCGCGTTCACCACTTGCAGCAGCAGTTCCACAAGTACAGAGTTGACCTTCGCGTCAACCAAATAGGCACGGCTGGTTTCACCGACGAATCCGCCGGCAATCTCACCGCTAGTGACCTTCTTGAGGTTGCCGGACGCGCAACCCTTCACCCTGGCCAAATCCGCGTATCCAACAAAACCGCCTGCGACCTCGCGTCCGGTAGCCTTGTCGGTGGCTTTGCCGTAATTGTCGCCATGGTGTGTGGCGGTGACGGTATAACCGTCCGGGATGCCGGTGACGCGCGAATCGCCAACGTGCGAGCCCCAGATGTCAAGTACGCCGGCCGTGGCACCAAGCAGATTGAGCGCATCCGTGCCGAGCTGTGCATTGTCGGCGGCGACCGTGCCGGATTTGCCAAGATGCCCGATGAAGCCGCCCACGTAGTTCACGCCGGTCACACTGTTGAGGTTGGTGACCGCAGACTGCTTCACAGAGCCATTGATCAGTCCACCGCCGAAGCCACCGGCCGCACCGGTGTAACGCTTCGAGTCAAGCATGCCCTTTGTGGTGGAATCATGGGCGACAATCTGGATGCCGTCGCTCACGCCGTTGACCTGACCGTCATAGATGAAAGTGCGGAATGCTTCGAGCACGCCCACGTTGCCGACCTTGAGCAGTTTGAGCAGCAGGTTGGTATCCTGCTTATCGCCGGCCTCGCCGCCGCCGACGGAAGCGACGCTGGATATATCAGCAAGGCCAAAGAAGCCACCGGCGTATTGCCCGCCTTCAACAGCGCGCAGCCCGTTAACAGTAAGAGAAGCCGGGTCATTGTTCGGATCCGCTTCACTGCCGGTGCCTTTGGCGGAATCCTTGTCACCGAGGATCGCGGCCTGCAACGAACCAGCGAAACCGCCGGCGTTCAGGGCATACTTGGTTGTGGTATTACCCTTATCGTCCCTGCTCTCATATGCGCCATTGACCGTGTATCCCCATGCCGGGTCATCCGAGCTCACATGTGCACCGCGAATCGTCGTAACCGTGGCCTGCAATACGCTGACCAGGCTTGCCGGGTTCGATACCAGCGAGTCGAGGATTCCTTGCAGGAATCCCTCGGACGCATTGGTGTCCATATCCGCAACCGCACCGGCAGTGGTCACGCCGATAAATCCGCCGACATTGTTGCGCCCTTCCACCTTGCGCAGGTTGGAAACGTTGGCACCGGCAGCGGTGACACCCTCGACAAGCTTCTGGCCGTTCTGGTCGAGATCGCCCCAGATCTGGCCACCGACCGCGAGACCGGCATAGCCTCCGGCATTACCGGTACCGTGCGTGATGTCTTCACCGGTGGCCATGACCTTCATACCCTTGCGGTAGCCGGCCACGCTCGAAGATTTGACGACGGGCACAAATACCTGTGCCACGTCGAGCATCTGTCCCAAATCAAGTTTGATGCCTTTGTCGCCGAATAGTTGGATAGAGCCGAACGAGGATGCCGAGCCGGATTCCATCGTGCCCGCATAACCGCCTGCCGCACGAATGGCAGAGACGGTCTTGACATCCATCGACTGGCCATCGGTGATCGTGCCGGTGCGCATCAGACCGACGTGTCCGCCGGCGACGCCGGAATCATGCAAGTTCGCGCCAGTCTGATACTCCGCACGACCGGCGACGACGTTGAATCCGAAGATGTAGGATTCGAGGAACTTGTCCAGGGAATACTGATCAGTAACAGAGCCCGCACCATCGCCCGTAGCTACCTCGGTAAATTCCTTGCCATACGCACCGTACTTGCCGATGTTGTCGACCCACGTCTTCCATTGGTCGTAGCTCATATTGCGCAAAGGACCAGTGACCTTCGAGTGCTCCTCGGTCGGGTAGACCACAGACAGCACGCCAGCGAGATTGCCGGCCTTGATGAGACCGCCAAGCAAGGAGAGCGAACCGCCTTGAGCGGTATCGGCCGCCTCCATGAAGCCGGTGTAACCGCCGGCGATTTCGGCACCGTATACGCTGCGGATGCGCGCGGCGTAGGCTACGCGCTGCGGCCTGTTGTATTTGCCGTCGGTATTCTCCTGCTTCCACGCTGCTGTGTTGTTGCCCCAGATATGACCGCCACGATTACGACCTGCATAGCCGCCGGCCATGCCGCGGCGTGTGGTCGTATCCGATGCCGCCTGGGCACGCACCGCGCCGCCGCACACTGCGGCATCAGTCGAGCTGTTGCGAATCGTCGGCACGAAGTCCTGCACGAGCGAGAGCAGGTTGTCGAGGTTGACAAGCTTCTTGAGCACGCTGCCGTCACCAAGCACGTTCGCCACGGCTCCCGGCTGCATGGCGCCCACGTAACCGCCGGCCGAAACCTGGCCGATGACGTATACGAACTCATGAGAGCTCGAGTCCTGAATATGGCCGCCTTCGATGTCTCCGGCGAAACCACCAGCCATACCCAGTGGATCGGGCTCATTGTTGGCATTCCTATGATCTGCGGTGCTGGCCAGAACGGAGTATCCGCCGATGCCACCAGTCACATCGGAGTGTTCAATCGTCGAGACGACAACATCCAGCACACTGAGTACATCGTTGAGATTGACTTTCTTCTGGTCGAGCAGGCTCAAGCCGCCGCCCACGGCCGCCGCCGAGCCGATGTCCATTTTGCCGATGTAGCCGCCGGCATACCGAGCGGCGGTGACTGCATACGAGCTGTCTTTGCTCAGATAGGTGTCGTCGATGGATCCGGTGGTTTCCAGATCCTTCGGTGCCTTGACGTCGGTGTGGCGCAGTTGGGTCACGCTGGAATGGGATACCTGCACACCGGAACCGTAGCCGATGTAGCCGCCGGCGGAACCGGATTGCGTATCGGATTGGTCAAGTCGGGTGGCGGAGACGGTGAAGCCGGGATCGTCCGGGTCGGAAATCTTGTTGCCGCTGGTGGTCTCCACGGTGGTGGCATCGGAATGCACGCCCGCGTAGGAGATGAACGGCACATAGCCCTGCACCACCTGCAGCAGGTTGGCGAGATCCACCGTACCGAATTTGCCGAGCAGGCTCAGGCCGCCGTTGCCAGCCGAAGCGAGTGCGCCGGAAACGACCTTGCCGCCGAAACCGCCTGCGTATGCGCCGCCGGTCACATGGTCGAGGTTGACAACGGCCACGGGGTTGGCTTGAACGCGGGACTGCACGTCTGCCAGCGTTGAGTCGTTCTCGAGATCGGTTTCGGAGAACTGATTGACTTTGCCGCTTTGGAAGTTTCCCGCATAGCCTCCCGCGATATCACCTTCGACGTAACCGCCGTTGACGTACGTCACGGTGGTATACGTATAGCTTGGAATCAGATACGGCATGGCACCGAGCAGGTCGTTCACGGACAGCAGTCCGCCTTTGATCAGGTCATCCAATACGCTGGAATCTTTTGCGTTGCTGAGCGCGTCGGCGAGGCCGCCGGTGGTGGAGAAGCCCACGAAACCGCCTGCCACACCATCGGACGTGCTGGTATCGGCTGTGACCGATTTGAGGTTTGTCACATGGCTTTCCCGGGTCTTGGTGCTGTTGGCCTGACCATAGAAACCGCCTGCAGCGTAATCGGTGGTCTCGTTGTTCTCGTTCTTGCCGGTCGCCTTGACCGTGAATCCGTTGGCGATGCCGTTCACATTCGATGAAGTGACTGCAACCGAAGAATATTGGGCAACCGATAGCAGACCGGAAAGCTTGATAAGCCCGAGCACATTGAGACCGCCAGCGCCGATGGCGTCGCCTGGTCCAGAGAAGCCAATAAAACCGCCGGCTTCTCCCTTGGCCGAGACCGTGGCCAGATTGGTAAGGTTCGTGTTGGTCACGTCGCCGCCGGTGGCGCATCCGATGGCACCGCCTGCATAATATGAACCAGCCGTCACTGTCAGGCCGGATGCCGGAGCGGTGACAGACATGTTCTCCACGGTGAACGCGGCAAACTGGTCGAACTTCTTGAGCATGGCAATATCGCCAATTTTCACCACACTGTTGAGCAACCCAGCTACCGTTGTCGGTTGCAGATTGCCGGCGATGCCACCCGCGTAGGAGCCCGTGGCCGTGACCGATTCAAGGCCTTCTATGGTGGTGGAACGCTGCTGTGGGAAGTCACGAGGATTGTTGTACTTCCAGAATGTGAGTTTTTTAAGGCGGTTCTGCGAGGAATCACCGATCACCGTACCCGAACCTTCGCCCACAAGGCCGCCCGCGTAATCACCGCCGACAGCAACTGTGAAGGAACCCTTCATTTGTGTACCGAGAATCGCAGAAGGATTCACACCGACGATGGATAGCAGTTCTCCTGCACCGTTATCGCTGCCGCTCAGCAATTTAGTCACAGCCTTGGTGAGCTGTTTCAACAGCGATGCCTTCGTGGTATCGTCCGTACCGAGTTCCAGGCCCCATCCCACGGAGGCGAATCCGGTGAATCCTCCGGCGTGGGATCTGTCGGCATTCACTGCGACCGAAGCCGTAATCGAATTATTGACAGCATAGGCATTGGCCATGGCACCGTTGAAGCCGCCGGCGTATTCTTCGGCCTGCACGGTGATCTTATCGTCACCGTTTACCGTCAGGCCACTGTTTTCGATGAGGCTCTGCGGACGCAGCGCAGACAGCAAGTCGACGCCAAGCGAGTTAATCAGACCGCCCACGTTGCCGTTGCGACTTACTCCGGCAAAACCACCGGCATATTGCGTTGCCCGCACGGTGAAACCATTCGTGCTCGTCACCGAAGAGTTCTCAATGATTGCACCAATCTGTGCACCGACAAAGCCGCCGGCCTGCGGGTTGTCCTTGTTGCCGATCACCACGTTCTCTTTGAACCCGTTCACCGAACTATTCGAGATAACCGGGTTGTAGTAGCCAACCGGAATCAAGGCATTCAGCCCGAGCGTGCCGGACAGCAACCAGTCCACCAAATCGCCCAGCCCGAGGAACGGGATGATGTTCAGAATCCCCGAGAGTAACTTGGCGAGCGCTCCTACGATGCCGGAGACTGCATCGTATCGGGTTGCGCCCTCAACATATCCCACGAAACCACCGGTCATACGGCTTACGCTAGATACCGAAACATCTGCTACCTCGCAGTCCGTAACCTTGGTGTCCCCGTAGATACGGCCGGCAAATGCACCCGTGGCGAGGTTGGAAGGATTTTTTTTGTGCAGGGTGAGCAGACCTTGAAGATTGAGGTCAAGATCTACTTGTCCGAATGTCAATAGTTTTAACGCCTTCAACAGTGTGTCGAGCAGTAATCCCACTGCCGAAGTGAGCGTACCGAGCAAGGTCGGCGGAATATACGATTCACTCGTATGATTCGTCACCGACACATCCTGCAGCTTGAGGTTCGACACCACGACCGTACCGACGCTGCCCAGACTGTTGCTGTTCATCACGGTCTTGTTCGTGATCGAGGCGAAGAAGCCGATGCCCTGCTGCTTGCTGACATCCAACTGGTCGCCTTTGACATTAGAGACCATATCTTTCTGATTGACGACCACATGGCTGATGACCGGCCGAGCTGCGGTAGCGTGAACCACGCTTGCGCCATCGGCACCAACAGCCTTCCACAGGCTGGCTGTGGTGTCGCCGTCATTGGAGACCGCACCGAGCATAGTGCCGGAGAACATGAGCGGAGTCCACTCGGTGTTGTTGGTATCTGCCGCGTTCTTGGACAGGTCGATGTCACGGAAGATCAGGTAGTTGGCGTCTGCGGAATAGGTCAGGCCGGTGTTGGCAGCGGAGTAGTCCGTTTGCGTGCCATCAGCACCCACGCCGTAATACTTGGTGCGGGTCTTTCCGACGTCTAACCGCGTGCTGCACAGCAGTGAACTGTCGTGGTCGGAGGCATCAGCATCGCGCAAAGTATCTGAATTGGAGAGATCGGCGTCACCGGCGTATTCGGAAGACGGCGTGCCGTCCACCCACTGATAATTGAGGGGTCCTTGTCGCGTACAAGTCTGCGTGACCTTGTTGATGCGGCCAATAACCTTCTTGCCAGAACCAATCGCACGCAGCTGCTGCTCGTTACCAATCAGGATGTAGGTCTTGTCGTTGATCTTCTTGGTGGCCTGACCCTCAAAGTCACGGCCGCCAAGCGCCGTCGCGGCGACCTGCACATTGGCCTTCGCCGGCGATTGATCCGTCGCATTTGAGGAATCGTTCTTGGCATCTTGAGAAGAAGCATCGTTTGGAGCCTGAGTTTGGGCTCCATCATTAGCGGAATTGCCAGCGGTAGCTTCTGCTGAGTCGTCCGCCTTATTGTCTGTCGCACCATTTGAGGATTCGGAAGAATCACCAGTAGTAGAAGATGAAGGAGATGAATCCTGCTGTGCGTCTTGATTCGTTTCGGAAGGTGTTGGCGCACCGTTTGATGTATTGGCCTCTTCTGACGCCTTATCGTCAACGTTGACATTGCGAGCAGAAGGAGCAGCTACGACAGTATTATCCCCCCCCCCCGAAATTACGGCGTTAGGAGAGCTACTCACATCGTCTATATTCTGAGCATATGCTGCAGGCACCATGCACACGATGGACAAGGAAACAGCAATAACCGAAGCAAGGCAACGCTTCAAGGCATGGCGCTGCCGTCCAGATTCCTGTTCTGTTCCTCCGTTAAACCCGCAACGGACGAACTTCAATTTCGAGCTCATTGTTTCCCCTTATAGATTCGCAATCCCCTTTTCGGGAGGTTACTGCATACAATTATACAAGAAGTTGG
>CWGX01000053.1_pt6 | contig 33302 bp, 29 predicted proteins | sample 682481 | NCBI WGS metagenome assembly CWGX01 (sample SAMEA3735743, study PRJEB9488) | human gut metagenome | biome: ENVO:mammalia-associated habitat; material: ENVO:feces | place: Malawi | collected 2009-02-27 | reverse complement strand
GAATAGACACACTTTTCTTTACTTAACCCCCTGTCAACCGTGTTCTCCTGAGCGAAGCCGCCATACCGGTCAGAATGAAACCCGCCGCCACATCGCCGGCAGGAGCAACCCGTTGAAAACAAAAGGCTCCTGCCGAATCACAATGATGGCGACAGGAGCAAACCGGTACCCCCAGAGAGAGTCGAACTCTCGTTGTCAGATTGAAAGTCTGGTGTCCTAACCGTTAGACGATGGGGGCTGACAACTCGATATACATTACGTGAGCTGCGACGATAATGCAAATCCGCGACACGCCGTAATCGGCGTCACACCGCGATATAGGTGAGGTCGTGGATGACCCGGCCCGCGGCGAGTCCCTTCTTTTCGAAATTGGTGAGCACCCGGTCGTCGAATCGCTCCGATTCGGTGAAATCGGCGTGCGGCATGTCGTCGGCGAGCTCGGCGTTGCCCTTGCCGACGTGCCCGGTGGGCAGGCTGACGGCGATCGTGCCGGCGTTGCGGAAGTCCGTGCGCCCGTCCATCACCTCGTGCACGTGCAGGGCGTAGTCTTCGATGTCGGTCGCGATGCGCCACGCCCCGCCGTCGGCCAGCGCGCCGTGGATGGACTGCGCGAGCTGCGGCTGCACGATGCGGCGTTTGTGGTGCTTCATCTTCGGCCAAGGGTCGGGGAAGAACGTCCAGACCTCGGCGATGGAGCCGGGGGCGGTCGCGGCGAGTAGTTCGGGCGCGTTCACCTGCGCGATGCGAAGGTTGCCGAGCCGCTGCTTGCCGGCGAGCAGCAGCGTGTGCGCGACGCCGGGGTCGTACACCTCCAGCGCGAGGAAGTTGACGTCGGGGTGCGCGGCCGCGGCGGCGACGATGTTCTCGCCTTGTCCGGTGCCGATTTCGACGATCAGCGGATTGGCGTTGCCCCAGGTCACGGCGATGGTGTCGCGGTCGAGCGTGAAGTCGTCGCGCACGTCCAGCGACCCCTCGCCGGCGTTGATGTCCAGCAGATACGTGTCGGCGTAGTTGTCCCACGCGCGTTGCAGCCGCGCGTCCAGACGGCCGTATCGCCGCACGAACGACAGTACCGGACGCGGGGTGAAAGTCGGCTGTTCGATCTGCTCTGGCACGGTTTCCTCGTTTCTGGTCGGTCGTGGTATGTGCCATATTATCCCGGGGCCGTTGACCTCCTTCGTGGCCGCCGTGCTTCGATGGGCCGTCTCGCCTGTCATCTGTGCATGGTCTGGAATGTCAGTAATGTTTCAATGAACATATTTTGTTCTCTTATGTTCATGTGCTACGATAAAACTGTTCGGAAAAATAACAAAAGCGAGCATAATCAAACATTCAACTATCGTTAACCATCTGTTATGGTCAGTCGTCGCGGATGCCGATGGTTATGCTCACGGTCACGAAAGGACAGACATGACAGTTCTCGTTACCGGTGGGTGCGGATACATCGGTGCCCACGTCGTCCATGCGCTCCATCAAGCCGGCGAACGCGTTGTCGTCGTCGACGATCTGAGCTACGGAAAGCCCGCCCGCATCGAAGGCGCGCGGTTGTATGGCATGGATATCGCCGCGCCGGGCGCCGGCGACCGCCTCGCCGAGATCCTCGACGCCGAAGACGTCGATTCCGTCATCCACTTCGCCGCGCGCAAGCAGGTCGGCGAATCCGTCGAGAAGCCGCTGTGGTACTACCAGCAGAACATCAACGGCATGCTCAACGTGCTCACCGGCATGACCCAGTCCAAGAACGCCAAGAAGCTCGTCTTCTCGTCCTCCGCCGCCACCTACGGCGTGCCGCCGGTCGACGTGGTGCCCGAGGACGTCGTCCCGATGCTGCCGATCAACCCCTACGGCCAGACCAAGCTGTTCGGCGAGTGGATGGCCCGCGCCTGCGAGCAGCCGTTCGGCATCCGCTTCTGCGCGCTGCGCTACTTCAACGTGGCCGGATGCGGTCCGGTGGAGCTGGAGGACCCCGCGATCCTCAACCTCATCCCGATGCTGTTCGACCGTCTGAAGAAGGGCAAGGCGCCGGCCATCTTCGGCGACGACTACCCGACCCCGGACGGCACCTGCGTGCGCGACTACATTCACGTCTCCGACCTGGCCGACGCTCACATCGCCGCGCTGAAGTACCTTGACCGCGACGAGCGCAAGTACGACGCCTTCAATGTGGGTACCGGCGAGGGCACCTCCGTGCGCCAGATCGTCGACGAGGTCAAGAAGGTCACGGGCCTGCCGTTCACCGAGGCCGTGATGGCTCGTCGCGCAGGCGACCCGCCGCACCTGATCGGCTCTCCGAAGCGCATCAACGAGGAGATGGGCTGGCACGCCAAGTACGACGTGGAGGACATCGTCAGGTCCGCGTGGGATGCGTGGCAGGCCAACCCCGAGCACCACATCGACGTCGCCACCTGGAAGCAGGTCGGCTGAACGGGTGGCCGGGTGACTGGGTGGCCGGTCGGGCTGCTGGGCGTTGACGGTCGGCTTATGGCCGGACGTACCGCCGTCTGAATGGTGCCTCGACCGAATACGGGGCCGGTTCGCGTCGCTTCGTCTGCGGATGGGGCGGTGCGGCCGGCCCTGGTCTGTCCGATCGTATTGCGCCGGTTCGGGGATGGCGCTGTGATGCCTTGGCGTTGAGATGAAGGCGTTGACAGGATATACTGGGCGTAGCGCCGGGCGGTGAGCGGCGGCGGGAACGATAGCGACCGAAGGAGTCCTGAGATGTCATCGAATACGCCAAGTGCCATGCCGACTGACGGTGATGACGGGCAGGTGCCAACGCAGGCCGGGTATGAGCAGGCGGGCGATGGTTCGTGGGCTCCGGGTGCCGGTGCCGCGGATGGTCAGGTGCCGCCGTATGGTCAGCCGGATTATGGTCAGACCGGATATGGTCGGCCGGATTATGGTCAGTCCGGGTACTCGGGCCAGCCAGGGTATGGACAGCCTCAGCACAGCCAGACCGGCAGCTATGGAGCACCGTGGTATGGCACCCAGCAGCCACAGTACGGGACTCCCTATGGCGCTGCGCAATATCCTCCGTATGGCGCGAACCCCTATGGCGTGCCGGCATACTATGCGCCGAACGATCGATGGAACACGATGTCGATTGTCGGGTTCGTCCTGTCGTTCGTGTTCTGCCCGGCCGGACTGATTCTCTCGATCATCGCCCTGCGGCAGATCAACCGCACGCAGGAGCGCGGCAAGGCGCTCGCCATAGCGGGCATCGTCATCAGTGCGATTGCCGTCGTGATCGTTATCATCACCATCATTCTTGTGATCGCGGTGGGGGTATACATGGTGAATCATCCGGAAACCTGGAACGGGTCGTACTGCATCAACGGCGATTGTGTCTACAAGGATTACGGCGACTCCGCCTTCACCAGTCTCGCGATCATGCCGTTGGCGGCGCTGATAGGGTAGGTGCGGGAAGTGTTGGAAATACTGGGAATCGGGTTCATCCTCGGTGGTGTTCGGGCCTGTCTGGGAGGCTCTGCGGGCGCTGCGACACGCCGAAGTTGCATATCGCCCAGAACTCTGTAATATATCTACTCGTTGCTTGCAAACAAGCATATGGCCCCGTAGCTCAGTTGGTTAGAGCGCCGCCCTGTCACGGCGGAGGTCACCGGTTCAAGTCCGGCCGGGGTCGCTGGAATGTGAAGACCCGGTTTTCGCCGGGTTTTTATGTTCACTGGCTCTGTAGCTCAGTTGGTAGAGCGAGCGACTGAAAATCGCTAGGTCAGCGGATCGATGCCGCTCGGAGCCACCACGGAAGACCCGTCACCCTTTGGAAACATTGGGATGGCGGGTTTCTTGCATCTGGTCGAGAAGTCGGGCGGGTCATGGGTCTTACCCGATTGCGTGGGCTAGGGCCAGCATGCGTTTCGGTCCTGCATGCCCCCAGCGCCCGCCCTCCTCCCGGTCCCCCACTCTTCCCGAAATTACGGGTTGAAATCGCCGCAATCCGTGATTCCCCGTGCCAAATCGCCGTTTTTGGACCTTAAAACGGCGATTTGGCACGGGGAATTGCCCAGAACGGCGATTTCAACCCGTAATTTGCACCCGGTGCTGGTTGAAGGTGTTACCCGGGCTAGAGTAAACCCGTGAGCATGATTGAAGAAGGCAGGAGCAAGCGCGGCGCGGGCGGAAATGTCAGACGGCACAGTTGGGCACGTTGATCGCCGGGCTGATTTCGCCGCGTGTCGGCTCGCTGCTGTTCGCCGCATGGCTTGCATTGCTGGCCGTACGCGGCGCGTGGACCGCCATCAAGGTGACGAGTGCCGTGCGTCTCCTGAACGGAGCGCAGCCGGGCGTCTGATTGATGCACAGGCATGAAAGCGCCTCTTTGCATCGTCCCAGCATGAGCATTCTGGCCACGTCATCCGTGTATGGTCCCATCCGCGCCGCGCCGAACGGGATCTTGGCCGGATGGGCGGTGTCGTCTGAGTGTCTAGTTCGAGCGAAGTCCCGTTTCAGCCCGTGCGGATGGGACTTTGGCGGGATGAATGAGGGCGGCGGGATGCGGGGCGGCTCATAATGTGGTACGGCGTGTACTGCTTTGTGGGACTTGCGATGAAGAAACTTACGCGGTGACAAATGGGATTTTTCGTAGGGGCAAGGCCACGGGGCGATTGTATGCTACAGCGCTATACCACAACTGTTCTCTGTTGTGTTTGCGTTACCTTTCCAGCATGTTTCCAGTTTTCGAGGTACGATAGGAATCGTCATAGCAGATACGCCGAGCGCAACGCCCGCGCGTCATTCAAAGGAGAGCCAGCATGGTATATCGCATGATCTTCAATCAGACCGCGTATTTTGGCCGTGGAGCCATCAAGGAGATTCCGGCGGTCGCGAAGTCACATGGCTTTACCAAGGCGTTCATCGTAACCGATCCGATCCTGCTGAAGACCGGAACTGTCAAGAAGGTCACCGATGTGCTGGACGAGGCCGGCCTGCCGTATGAGGTGTTCGACAACGTCAAGCCGAACCCGCCGGTCGAATGCATCCAGGACGGCGTCAAGAAGTTCGCCGAATCCGGCGCCGACTTCCTGATCGGCCTGGGCGGCGGCTCCCCGCAGGATACCTGCAAGGGCATCGGCATCATCACCGCCAACCCGGAGTTCGCCGACGTACTGTCCCTTGAGGGCGTGGCCGACACCAAGAACCCGTCCGTCCCGATCTTCGGCGTGCCCACCACCGCCGGCACCGCCTCTGAGACCACCATCAACTACGTGGTCACCGATACCGCCAACAAGCGCAAGTTCGTGGCCGTCGACCCCCACGACATCCCGATCGTCGCATTCGTCGACCCCGACCTGACCGACACGATGCCGCGCGGCCTGAAGGTCGCCACCGGCCTGGACGCCCTGACCCACGCCATCGAGGGCTACATCACCCCGGGCGCATGGAGCCTGTCCGACTGCCTGAGCATGCAGACCATCCGCATGATTGCCAAGAACCTGGCCAAGTCCGCCGACGGCGACGTGCCGGCCGGCGAGCAGATGGCCTACGCCTCCTACATCACCGGCATGGCCTACTCCAACGTCGGCCTGGGCCTCGTGCACGGCATGGCCCACCCGCTGGGCGGCCGTCTCGGCGTGGCCCACGGCGTGGCCAACGGCATCCTGCTGGCCCCGGTCATGGAATACAACAAGGATTTCACCGGCGAAAAGTACCGTGACATCGCCGACGCGTTCGGTATCGCGGACGCCTACACCGGCGACCTTGAGAAGGTGCGCGAGGAGGCCGTGCAGGCCGTCCACCAGCTGACCGTGGATCTCAAGAACCCGACCACGATTTCCGAGGTGGGTGCCACCGAGGCCGACTTGGCACCGCTCGCCCACGACGCCTTCAACGACGTGTGCACGCCGGGCAACCCGCGCAAGGCCACCGAAGAGGACATCCTGAAGATCTACACCTCGCTGATGTGATAGAGCGACACGGGACCGGTCCGCGGCGGCGCGTCCATCCGCCGGCCGGCCCTGTGAGCGGGAGAAAGCCGCGATAATCCGCAACGGATGCGGCTAACAGATGATGGTGGGGTTCCGGCACATACCGTGTCGGAACCCCACCATCATCTGTCGGCTGGCGTCAGCCGACGTCATTCAACGTCATTCGACGGCATCCACCTGCTCGGGATTGTCGAAATGGCTCTTGACGAGCTTGATCTGCTCGTCGAACCAGATCTTCTCGGCCGGGTTGATGTCCTTCGCGGCCAGATGCTGCTGATAAATCGGGTACAGCATGTGCAGCCACGGGTAGAGCGCATACAGGCGCCGCTCGGTGTGGTGCTCGCGCCAATGGTCGGGATGTGCGGCGAATGTGTTCTTGAACCGCTGCATGTACCGGTGGAACGACGCGAAGGACGTGTCCATGCGCCGTGCGGAGATGCCGCAGATCATGCGCTGCGAGTACACCGTCTTGAAACCGTGGTTGAGCAGATGCAGCGACACGTCGATGTCCTCGTGCATCACGTCCTCCGGATCGCGGCAGACCCCGCCCGAGATGGCGTGCCATGCTGAGGCGCGAATCGCCATGTTCGAACCGAACAGCAGCACCTGATCATTGTCCGCCCGGTACGTGTGCCGGCGGATGTGGTCGTCGCCGGCGAGCCCGGCACCCTTCGCGGGCATGTCGTAATACACCACCGGTCCGGTCGCGCCCATGGCGTCCGGATCCTCGGTGAAGATGCCGGACACGACCTCCACCCAGTCGGGTTTGAGCATGCAGTCGGCGTCGATGCGTCCCAACACGTCGCCGGTTGCGGCGTTCAGACCGAAGTTGCGGGTCGGGATCAGTCCTTGATCCTCGTTCTGCTGCAGCAGGATGACCGGAGCCTCGGGATGGTCGCGCTGGAACCGTTCGACGATGTCGCAGGTGCGGTCCGTGGAACGGTTGTTGACGACGATCACTTCATGTGGTGCGACGGTCTGGCGCGTGGCGTTCATCAGGCAGTCGGCGATGCGCTCCTCCTCATTCCACGCGGGGATGATAATCGAAACGTTGAGCATACTTACAGGATAAGCACCTGTGCGTACACTCCCGCTGGCTACAATAGGGTCTCATGAGTGAAACGGATGATCAGAAACTGGATTTGGCGTCGGTGTTCCCCGCCAAAGGGGATTCGCGTCGACCGCCGGATTGGTGGGGGCGTGCGCTGTTGTACACGGTCATCGCGGTGTTCGCCGCGATTTTCGTGTGGACATCGTGGGGCAAGATATCGACCATCGTGCTGGATGTCGTCATCTCGATATTCATCGCGCTGGCGGTCGAGCCGCTGGTGGTCTCGATGGTGCGACACGGCTGGAAGCGCGGCCTTGCGTCGGCGGTGAGCCTGATCGGCCTCGCCGTGATCGTCATGGCTTTGCTCACGCTGTTCGGCAACATGTTCGTGCAGCAGCTGATCTCCATGGTGAAGGGGCTTCCGTCGATATACACGGAGATCGTGGACGCGGTGAAGCAGTACACGTCGTTCGACATGCCGAAGATAGAGAACCTCGGCATGGAGATATTCAAGAACGTGCAGACGTCGTGGATCACCGATTTCGCCGGTCAGGCGTTGACCACCACGATGGGCGTGTTCAGCTTCCTGTTGAATCTGCTGACCGTGTTGATGGTGACGTACTATATTTCGGCCGCGGGCCCGAAGATGCGCCGCAGCCTGTGCCAGTGGCTCGGACCGAACACGCAGCGCCGTTTCCTGCTCGGCTGGACGGTGGTGCAGGAGCAGATTTCCGGCTTCCTGTTCTCCCGCTCCATCCTGGCCGCCATCAACGCCACCTGCACGGCCGTTTTCCTGGAGATTATCCACGTGCCATATTGGCTGCCGCTGGCGTTGTTCTGCGGCATTGTGTCGCAGTTCGTGCCGACGGTCGGCACGTATATCGGCGGCGCGCTGCCGGTGCTGTTCGCCTGGGGGTCGAATGGCCTGTGGTACGGGGTCGGTGTGCTGGTGTTCATCATCGTGTACCAGCAGATCGAGAACCTGATTCTCTCGCCGAAGATCTCGCAGCGCACGATGGACCTCAACCCATGCGTCGCGTTCCTCGCCGTACTGGTGATGGGTGCGTTGTTCGGCGCTCTGGGCGCGTTCCTCGCACTGCCGGTCACGGCGAGCATGCAGGCCATCTTCAAGGTGTACACGAAGCGCTATGCGCTGGTGGAGTCGCCGCTGATGAGCGATCCGGTGCCGGGGAAGAAGTCCAAGGTCGTGGAGGGCGCCGAGGCGTTCAGTGAGCGCGTGATCAAGCCGATGAGCGACCATATGCCGCGCGCCGCCAAAGGATCGAGCGCCCATGTGCCGATCAGCGACGAGCTACGTGCGCTGCGCGACCAGATATATGACCTTGACGAGGCCAACGAGACCGAGGATTCCGAAACGATTGCCATACCGAGGGACGTGCTGTCGCGCAGCGTGCGCGAGGGGACGAAGTCGGGCAACGCCGTGAAATTGCGCGGAGTCGGTGACGGTACCGCACAGGCGCATGGCGATGATGGTAGCGGCGACGGCTCTGCAGAGCCCGGCGCCGCGAAGACCTCCTCTGATAGACCGTCCGACAGCGAATCATCCGGCACCGCCGCGAAGCCGGCAGCCGACCGTCCCGCAAAGACCGCCCGCCCACGCCGTGGTGACGGGTCTACCGACAATCCGCGAAGCAGGTGGCGCTGATGGCATTGCTGACCGTAATCGACGTGCTTATGATGGTGGTGGGCGGCGTCGGCATCATCTACCAGGCCATCTGCGTCATCATGTCTCTGTTCTCCAAGCCGGTGCACTTCCCGGACGCGCCGATGGACAAGCGCTACGCCGTGTTGATCTCCGCGCGCAACGAGGAGAACGTCATCGGCAACCTCATCGACTCGCTGCACAACCAGACCTATCCGAGCAAGCTGATCGATATCTGGCTGGTGGCCGACAACTGTACCGATCGCACCGCCGAAGTCGTCCGCGAGATGGGCTGCCATGTCGTCGAACGCCACGACACGGAGCTGATCGGCAAGGGATACGCGCTGTCGTACCTGCTGAGCACCATGATTGACTCGGGTGTGGCCGACGACTACGATGCCTATTTCGTGTTCGACGCCGACAACCGGCTCGACCGTCATTACGTCGAGGAGATGAACAAGGCCTTCCAGTCCGGTTTCCGCATCCTGACCAGCTACCGCAATTCGGTCAACCTGGCCGACAACTGGGTGTCGTCCGGTTCGGCCCTGTGGTTCATCCGCGAGTCGCGATTCCTGAACAATTCGCGCATGATCCTCGGCTCCAGCTGTCATGTGGGCGGCACCGGATTCATGTTTTCTCGCGAGGTGATGCGGCGCAACAGGGGATGGAAATTCCATCTGCTGACCGAGGATCTGGAATTCACGATGGACTCCATCCTGCACGGCGACCGCATCGGATACTGCGGCACCGCCATGCTGTACGACGAGCAGCCGGTCACGTTCCAGCAGAGCTGGCGTCAGCGACTGCGCTGGAGCAAGGGATTCCTGCAGGTGTTCCGGTATTACGGCATGGCGCTGATCAAGCGGGCCGTGCGTGAGCGTGATTTCTCGTCCGTCGATTTCACCCTGCTGCTATGCCCGTTCACGGTGCTGGGCGTCATCCGCATCGTACTGGGCCTGCTGTTCGTGGCGTTCGGATTCGTGACGTGGCAGAGCCAGCTCAGTGCGATTGCGGGATGGGCCTTTGACATCGTGCTGGCGGTCGTGACGATGATGGCGCTGGCCGCATTGACGATCGTCGCGGAACGTGACCACATCGGCGCCACCAACAAGGAGCTGTTCGCCTATGTGCTGAGTTTCCCCATCTACATGCTCAGTTACATGCCGATTTCGTTCCAGGCCATCTTCTCCAAGGCTCAGTGGAAGCCAATCGTGCATAAGGGCTGAGCGGGTTTGGGCCGTGCTCCGACCGGCGCTCGGCAGCGATGTCTGACCCCGCCGGCCGGGCCGATGCTGGCTGCCGCCGACCCGTCATCGATCTGCGGGATGATTGGTCTATACCGCGCATGGTCTATGCTTGAGTCATGAGTATAGACAATCAGCCGCAGATTGGCGGTTTTCCCGCGCGTACGGCATCGTCATCCGTCCCCTCCCGTCCCGCGGTTGCGACACTGCCGCCGCCCGACCCGCGCGCGGCGGTCTCCATTCGCGGCCTGTACAAGCGCTTCGACCGCAAGATTGCGGTCAACGGACTGTCCCTCGACATCCCGGTCGGCTCGTTTTTCGGCCTCGTCGGCCCGAACGGCGCGGGCAAGACGACCACGCTCAACATGGTGACCGGCCTGCTGGTCCCCGACGCCGGTACCGCGATGATCCTCGGGCAGGACGTGTGGCAGGACGTCAACACCGCCAAACGTGAGATCGGCGTCATGCCGCAGCCCGACCAGATATTCGACCGGCTCACCGGAATGCAGCTGCTGATCTATTCGGGCATGCTGCGCGGCATGAAGCGCGATGTGGCGCACAGTCGCGCCGGCGACCTGCTGAACGCCTTCGATCTGGTTTCCGCCGCGGACACGATGGTGTCCGATTATTCCGCGGGCATGACCAAGAAGATCTGCCTGGCGTCCGCGATGATTCACAGCCCGCACATCCTGGTGCTTGATGAGCCGTTCGAGTCGGTCGACCCGGTGTCCAGCGCGAACCTCAAGGACATCCTCGCCGAGTACGCGTCCACCGGCGGCACGGTCATCATCTCCTCGCACGTGATGTCGCTGGTGGAGAAGATGTGCACGCACGTCGCCGTCATCAACGCCGGACAGGTCCGCGCGGCGGGCACGATGGAGCAGGTGTCGGCCGGCGAGGACCTTGAGGAGCGGTTCCTGCAGCTGGTCGGCGGCCGGCATGCCGCGGCCAAGCTGTCGTGGCTCGACGGCGGATACGCGGCGAACGGCGTCGCCCCTGCCGACTCGTCTGCGCCCACCGCCCCGTTCCCAACGCCCGAGGAGTCATGATGGAAGTCGCTTTGACCATGGTGCGTCTGCGCTGGGCGCTCACCCTTGCCACCCTGCGCAAGTCGACGTGGCAGACCATCGGCTATGTGCTCGGCATCGTATTCGGCATCGGTGCCCTTGCGGGAGTCGGCGCTCTCGCGTGGTTCCTCGGCGGCCCCGTATTCGATATGGCGGGTCATCACATCCCTGCGGGGTGGATGTACGGTGTGCTGCACGTCGCGGTGATGTACGGGTCGACGTTCGCCGGCTTCATCATCCTGTTCATTCAGTTGATGCTCGTCGGCGACGGCTCGACCATGGCTCCGCGCCGGTTCGCGCTGTATGGCATTCCCGACCGGAAACTGCAGCTCGGCATGCTGCTCGGCGGCCTGAGCGGTCTGCCTGCGATCTGTGGCACGCTGGCACTGATGCTGTGGTCCCTCGCATACCGGTGGATGAGTGTGGGCATGGTCGTCATGCAGCTCATCGCCGCCCCGCTGGCCATCATCACGATGATGTCGCTGGCCAAGCTGGTCATTTCGGCATCGACGACGCTGGTGCGCTCGAAACGTGGCAAGAACGCGTTCTACCTCATCGTGATGATCGTGTTCATCGTGCTGTGCCAGCTGCAGAACATCATCGTCAACCCCGCCGATTCCGGCAGTCTGTATGATTTTCCGTCATTGACGGATCTGAGCGTGGCCGACGCTCTGAGCTGGACCCCGTTCGGAGCCGCGTTCCAGTTGCCGTACGACCTATTGACCGGTAACCCGCTCCTGTTCGTGGCGCGTCTGGCGATCCTGGCCGTCACGTGGGTGGCGTGCTTCGTAGGCTGTGTCTGGTGCCTGCGTCATGACCGCGTGACCGCGGGTGCGCCCGAGCGTGCCGCGAAGGTCCGCGGCATCGGCGCGTTCGGCTGGATGCCGGACAGCACGTCCGGCGCGATGTCCGCCCGCCTGCTGACGTATCTGCGCCGCGACCCGCGTCAGATCCTGCTGTTCGTGATGCCCGTCCTGTTCGTGGCGTTGTTCGCGCTCCAGTCGCGTGGCGTCACGATCGTGATCTGGCAGGGTCTGATCTGGGGCGGATGGATGATGCAGATGACCGAGGGCAACGGTCTGGCATACGACGGCCGCGGTTTCACGCTGGAGGTGCTGGCCGGCGTGCGCGGCTGGGACGACCGTCGGTCCCGCATGCGGGTGTTCGCGTCCATCAACGTGATATATATGGTGGTGCTCGGTCTGGCCTGCTTCGTGTTGACCGGCGATTGGCGCACGGCTGACGGCCTGCTCCTGGGCGTGACGTTCATCTGTCTGGCGTTGGGCGTCTCGTTCAGCAGCATCGGCGTCGCGGAGATCACCAACTGCTCGCTGATGTATCCGGTGCCGTCGATGGACAAGCCGTTCTCCACGCCGCAGGGCCGTGCTGTCGCCCAGGGATTGTTCCCGTTCGTGCAGCTTTTCGGCTGTCTGATTCCGATGCTGCCGACGATTCTCGTCGCGATCGTGCTCGTTGTGGCCGATATGGGAGGCTGGCTATGGGTCATGGCGCCGATCGGTCTCGCCAATGGTGTGGCGGCCATGGTCATCGGTTCATGGCTTGGCGGTAAGCTGTTGGATACGCGCGCGATCCGTGTCGTCCAGACGTTGGATTCGTTCGCGTCGCTGCAGCGCTGAGCCGGTTCGGGCGGCGCCCTTGCGGCGATGATGTAACGTCTGTCTAAGGAGTTCGCTCGTGGCATCAAAGGCTGCGGCCCGACATCATATGATTCGGCATCTGCCGATGACGCGGCGTACCGTCACCGTCGCGGTGTCCGCCGTCGTCGCCGTCGCGGTGATGGCGGGGTATTTCGTGGCTGACATCTATGACGTGGCACCCGGCATCCTGACGTTGCGGGGAGTGGACCGCGTCGCGATTCCCGACCCGCAGGACGCGCTCACGGGCGGCACGGTCGCCGCCGGCGTCGACGCGTCCGTGCCCGTCGACGCCCAGGCCGCGAAGACCATCCTCGACGAGTTCTCCGCCAGCGAGGGCGTGGGCAAATCCTTCTCGCTGGCCATCGCGGACGGCAAGGGCAACATCGTAGCCGAGCATGACGCCACGATTCCCCGCCAGCCCGCATCGACCCTGAAGACACTGACCGCGTTCGCGGCGGCGACCACGCTGGACATGGGCTCCACGCTCGACACCAAGACCTATCTCATCCAGGGCGACAACAACCGCAAGACCGTGGTGCTGCAGGGTGAGGGCGACATGCTGCTGTCGGACGGGGAGAGCGATCCCTCGCACATCAACGGCCATGCCGGGCTGGGCACGCTGGCGCAGCGCACCGCCGAGGCGTTGAAGCAGCGCGGCATCACGCAGGTCGACCTGCTGTACGACGATTCGCTGTTCGGGCAGGATCGTACGCCGGCTGGCGTCACGGAAAACAACGCGGAGCACCGGTACTATACGTCGATCTCCACGATGGCCGTCGACGGCGGACGCACCTGGACCGACATGGTCAAGCCGGCCAATCCCGACGATTCCAGCCAATACCCGGTGCTGTCCCAGCAGCCTGCGCTGGACGCGGCGACGACCTTCGCGAAGCGGCTCGCCGACAACGGCATCACCGTGACGTCCGGGCCGACCGCGGGCGCGGCGCCAAGCGGCACTTCAGCGCTGGCCTCGGTCAGCTCGGCGCCGCTTAACGAGGTCATGGCGTTCATGCTGAGGCATTCCGACAATACGCTAGCCCAGCTATTCGGCCGTCTGACGGCGCTCAAGCGTCAGGCCGGCAACAGCATCAAGACCGACACGCAGGCCGTCGCCGACACGCTCGCCAAGCAGGGCATCGACACGTCCGGCCTGCAGATGGCCGACTGCTCCGGTCTGACACCGGGATCGAAGGTCAGCGTGACCACGCTGATCGAGGTACAGGAGCACAATCTCACCGCCGGCATCGCCACCGCGGCGGCGGAGGGACTGTCCATCCCCGGCCTGGTCGGCACGGCGAGGAACCGTATCGTCACCGGCCCGGACAACGGCCTGTTCCGCGTGAAGACCGGCAGCCTCGACGCCGTGACCTCGCTCGCCGGCAACGTGTCCCGCGTCAAGGGCGGCGTGCTGTCGTTCGCCGTGATCGTCAACGACCCGGAGAACCAGTGGTCGGCCATCGAGGCGATCAACGTGATGGCCGCCAAACTGGCCAAGCTGTAAAGGTTTCGACCCATGCCATATACCGCTGTGATGCGTGCCGCGATCGGCCGGATGCGAGCCATGCTGGTCGATCTGGGACTACCCAGGCAGGATACGCGCTTCGCCGAGCACGGCGACCATACCCCCGCGCCCGATGCCCCGCTGGTGCTGGTGGCCTGCTCGGGCGGTCGCGATTCGATGGCGTTGGCGGCGGTGGCCGGCATCGTGTGCGCGTCGTGGGGCATCAGATGCGGGGCCGTCGTGGTCGATCATCGGCTGCAGGAGCATTCGGATGAGGTGGCTCAGTCGGCGGCACGGCGATGCTGCGGGCTGGGGCTCGACCCGGTCACGGTGGTGCCGGTCGAAGTGTCGGGGGACGGTCACGGCGTCGAGGCCGCGGCCCGCGACGCGCGATACCGTGCGCTGGTCGATACGGCCCGACGGGAGTCGGCCGCATGCGTGCTGCTCGCCCACACCGGCGACGACCAGGCCGAAACCGTGCTGATGGATGTGCTGCGGTCCTCCGGACTGGATGCGCTCGCGGGGATGCCACGGATCGTCGAGCGTGACGGCGTGCGGTTCGCCCGCCCGTTCCTGCGTCTGACCCGCGCGGACACGACCGGCATCTGCGAGGACCTCGGGATCACATGGTGGGATGACCCGACCAACGGCGACCATATGGCTGCGGACGAACCGTTGCCGGACGATTTCCCGCTGCGCTCGCGCGTCCGCCACACGCTGATTCCCTATCTGAACGCGTTCGCCGGCGGCGATATCGTGAGCAGGTTCTGTGACGGTGCCGAACTCGCATCCATCGAGAAGTCGTATCTCGACGGTATCGCGGAATCGGTTGCGGCGCACGCGGTGACGTTCGCCGGGGATTCGTGCGGGAGCGTCGACGGAGACTGCGAGCTGCTGCGGATCGACGCGAAAGCGTTGGCGCGGAAGCCGCGGGCGATCAGATTGCGCGTGATCGCGCACGCGCTCGCGGCGGTCGGCATCGAGGCCGGGTTCCGTCACATCGACGCCATCGACCGGCTGATCTCGCAGTGGCACGGGCAGGGTGCCGTGGCACTTCCCAGCGGTCATTCAGCATTTCGTCGGAAACACGTCATTCGCGTGTGCCAAGATGGTCTCCATGCAAATCGCTGATGTTCAAGACGAGATCGACCATGAGCTGATCACCAAGGCTCAGATCGCAAGCAAGATACACGAGGTGGCGGCGCAGGTAAGCAAGGACTATCAGGGGCGTGACCTGCTGCTGGTCGCGGTGCTCAAGGGTGCCGTGAACACCATCGCCGCGTTCTCGCAGGCGCTGAGCATTCCCGTGCAGATGGATTTCATGAGTCTTTCGAGCTACGGGTCGGGCACCGAATCGAGCGGGACGATCGCCATACGGCAGGACCTGTCCTGCGATGTCCGCGATCGGCACATTCTTATCGTCGAGGATATCGTTGATTCAGGGCGTACCTTGGCATGGCTCGTCGAGGAACTCAAGCGCCGCGGCGCGGCGTCGGTGGAGATATTCGCGCTGCTGGAGAAGCCGTCGCGCCGCGAAGTGGACGTCGACGTGTGGTATCGCGGCTATGAGATTCCCGATGAGTTCGTGGTCGGGTTCGGCCTGGACTTTGACGAGCGATTCCGCAATCTTGACTCCATCGCCGTGTTGAAGCCCGAAGTGTATCAAGGAGAATAATCAGGTATGAGCTATCCTCAAGGCCCTCAGCAGATGCCGCCGAGTGGCAATGGCAACCGCGGCAATGGCAACCCGTTCAAACGCAACTCGTCCAACGACCCCAACGGCAACCAGAAGGGAAACAACTCAGGCGGCCCGCAGCCGTTCTGGAAGTCCCCGTGGCTGTGGGGCGTGCTGCTGGTGGTCATGGCGGTCGCCGGCTTCCAGCTGTTCGCCGGCGCCGGCACGCAGACCATCGACACCAAGGACGGCTTCGCCCTGCTCAAGACCGAGAACGTCGCGTACGCCAAGATCATCGACAACAAGCAGCTGGTGCAGCTTGAGCTGAAGAGCAACTTCACGAAGACCGATCCGGACACGAACAAGCCGCGCAACTACGGCAAGAAGGTGCAGTTCTACTACACGTTCGCGCAGGGCGCGCAGGTCGTGCAGGCGGTCGAGAAGGCCGACCCCTCCAAGGGGTGGACCTCTAACATGCAGCAGACCAGCATGGTCAGCTACCTGATCAGCTCGATATTGCCGTTCATCATCATGATCGCCGTGTTCTGGTTCCTGATGAGCCGCATGGGCGGCGCGTCCGGCATGTTCGGCATGGGAGGCAAGAAGAACAACGGCAAGCTGCTCGAAGGCCAGACTCCGTCCACCAAGTTCTCCGACGTGGCTGGCGAGGACTCCGCCGTGCAGGAGGTCGAGGAGATCAAGGACTTCCTCAAGGATCCGTCGAAGTACAAGGCCCTGGGCGCCCGCATCCCGCGCGGCGTGCTGCTGTACGGTCCTCCCGGAACCGGTAAGACGCTGCTCGCCCGTGCGATCGCAGGCGAGGCGGGTGTGCCGTTCTATGCGATGGCGGGCTCCGACTTCGTCGAGATGTTCGTCGGCCTTGGCGCTTCCCGCGTCCGTGACCTGTTCGATGAGGCGAAGAAAAACGCCCCGGCCATCATCTTCATCGACGAGATCGACGCCGTCGGACGCAAGCGTGGTTCCGGCATGAGCGGTGGTCACGACGAGCGCGAGCAGACGCTGAACCAGCTGCTCGTCGAGATGGATGGATTCGACAGCGACACCAACCTGATCATCATCGCCGCGACCAATCGCCCCGACGTGCTCGACCCGGCATTGCTGCGCCCCGGCCGCTTCGACCGTCAGGTGTCGGTGGAGGCGCCGGACCTCGAAGGCCGCGAGGCCATCCTCAAGGTGCATGCCAAAGGCAAGCCGTTCGTGCCGGACGTCGATCTGCATATGGTCGCCGTGCGCACGCCGGGCTTCACCGGCGCCGATCTGGCCAACGTGCTCAACGAGGCCGCGCTGCTGTGCGCCCGTGCCGGCGCCCAGCTGATCGACAACCGTGCCATCGACGAGGCCATCGACCGCGTCCAGGCCGGCCCGAAGCGTCAGTCGAAGGGCATGGCCCTCAATGAGCTGCGCAACACCGCATACCACGAGGGCGGCCATGCACTGGTCGCCGCCGCGCTGCACAACACCGATCCGGTGACCAAGGTGACGATTCTGCCGCGTGGCCGTGCGCTCGGCTACACCGCGGTCATGCCGACCACCGACCGTTACTCGCAGTCGCGCAACGAGCTGCTCGACCAGATGGCGTACGCGATGGGCGGACGCACCGCGGAGGAGGTCGTGTTCCACGATCCGACCACGGGCGCGTCGAACGACATCGAGAAGGCGACGAAGATCGCCCGCACCATGGTCGTGGAATATGGCTTCTCCTCGAAGCTCGGCGCCATCAAGTGGGCCGACACCGACGACCAGAGCGCCGATTTCAATGGTCTTGCGCCGCACAAGTACTCCGAGCGCACCGCCGAGGTCATCGACGAGGAGGTGCTCGGCCTTGTCGAGACCGCGCACACCGAGGCATGGAACATCATCAACGACAACCGCGATGTGCTCGATGAGCTGGTTCGCCAGCTGCTCGTCAAGGAGACGCTGAATGAGAAGGAACTGGCCGCGATCTTCGCGAACATCAGGAAGGCTCCGGAACGTCCGGTGTGGCTGTCCGACCAGCGCCGTCCCGATTCCGACAAGCCTCCGGTGGAGATTCCGGAGTCGCTCAAACGTTCCGTCGGCATGAAGCCGGGGGAGCGGTGATTTCGCGCCCGTGCGCCCGACGGTCCCGCAAAGGGGCTTGCCGGGCGCACGGGCGTTTGCCGTTTGACGGCAAACGGTGTGCCTGCCCCGGTTCGGCGGGCATGACGACTATATAAGTGGTGAGGGAAGCTGGAGGATATATGGCGATTGACGAAGAGGGCGTGCGCAAGGCCGTACGGCTGTTCCTGACTTCGATCGGCGAGAATCCCGATCGCGAGGGTCTGCTGGAGACGCCTGACCGTATCGCACGTGCCTGCGAGGAGATTTTCTCAGGGCTCGGACGCAGCCCGCAGGAGGTGCTGTCCAAGCGTTTCCCGGTCGAGACCGATGAAATGGTGCTGGTGCGCGACATCGAGCTGTTCTCGGTGTGCGAGCATCATCTGCTGCCGTTCCACGGCGTCGCGCATGTCGGCTACATCCCGTCCAACGGGCAGGTCGTCGGATTGAGCAAGCTCGCCCGACTGGTGGAGCTGTACGCGCGTCGCCCGCAGGTGCAGGAACGCATCACCCAGCAGGTCGCGGACGCGCTGATGGAATACGCGGACGCCAAGGGCGTCATCGTCGTGACCGAATGCGAGCACATGTGCATGGCGATGCGGGGCGTGAACAAGCCCGCGTCGCGAACCATCACATCGGCGGTCCGCGGCGTGATGCGCACCCCGGCCACCCGTGCCGAGGCGATGAGTCTGATCATGGCCAAGCACTGATCCGGCTCATCGCCGTGACTGGTCGGCATCGCCGCCGTTTCGGCGATTGGCGGATAGGAGAATTCATGACTGAACTGCAGCGGTTGCATGATACCGACTGCACACTGCTGATGGGTGTGCTCAACATCACCGAGGACTCGTTTTCGGATGGTGGCCTGTGGCTGGATCCGGGCAAGGCCCGCGACCACGGCGACGACATGCTGCATGCGGGAGCCGACATCATCGACATCGGCGCGGAATCGACGCGCCCCGGCGCCAAGCGCTTCAGCGAGAAGGACGAGCTCGACCGTGTGACCGGTGCCGCGAAGGCGCTGATCGCCCACGGAGCGGTCGTCTCCATCGACACCACACGCTCTGCCGTGGCGCAGGCCGCGCTGGATGAGGGCGCGCAGATCATCAACGACGTGTCCGGCGGACGACTGGACCGAGATCTGCCGCACGTGGTGGCCGACCATGACTGCCTGTACATCGTACAGCATTGGCGTGGCTGGCTGGCCGGGTCGAAAGGCGGCACCGCGCCGGACGCCGACACCTCGCACTACGAACACGACGTGCTCAAGGACGTGTATGACGAGCTGATGTCTCAGGTCGATGCGGTGCTCAAGGCCGGTGTCGCCCCGGAGCGGGTCATCATCGACCCCGGTCTGGGATTCTCCAAGCCCGGCATCGAGCATAATCTGCCGCTGCTCGTCGGACTGGATCTGTTCAAGCGGTCGGGATATCCGGTGCTGATCGGAGCCTCCCGAAAGCGGTTCGTTTCGGCGGCGTTGAACGATGCCGGCATCGGCGAGCCGACGATGGACGACCGTGACAATGCCACCGCCGCATTGTCGGCCCTGTGCGCGGAACACGGCGCCTGGGCGGTCCGCGTGCATGACGTGCGCCGCAGCCGCGCCGCCCTGACAATCGGCTCCCTCTGGCGACAATACCAAAACTGACCCTCCTCCCTCAGCCGGAGGCCCGTCGGCGAAGCTGACTGGGGGTGGTCACCCACCACCAACCTAAACGAAAGGACGCAACCGTGGACACGATTCGCCTCACCGGCGTTCAAGGCATGGGTACGCACGGCGTGCTGGACTACGAGCACCAGCGCGCGCAGCCCTTCATCGTCGATGCCGTGCTGCATCTCGACCTGTCACGTGCCGGTTCCAGCGATGACCTGCATGACACGGTTGATTACGGGCGCGTCGCCAAACGGATCGTATCCGTCATCGAAGGCGAGCATGTCGACTTGATTGAGCGGCTGGCGGCTCTCATCGCTGACGCCGTGATAGCCGACCATCCCGCGGTCCAAGGCGTAACCGTCACCGTGCATAAGCCCAAAGCTCCGATCACCGTGCCGTTCGCCGACGTGAGCGTCACCATCGAGCGATGGCGGAGCGGACGGAATACGGACGGCAAAACTGGCCGAGCTGATGAAGGCCGTGTCACGCCCATGCACCACGCCGTGATCGCACTCGGCGGCAACAAGGGCGACGTCGCGGCGTCGATGCGGTCCGCGATCGCGGATATCGACGGCCTTGAAGGCACACAGGTGACTGGGATATCGCCGTTGTACCGCACCGCCGCATGGGGCATGCCGGATGGTACCCCGGATTTTCTCAACGCTGTCATCGAGGTCACTACCGAGCTGGACGCGGCGAGTCTGCTTGGCCGCCTGCAGGATATCGAAGTTGCTCATGGACGTACGCGGGAACAACATTGGGCGTCGCGCACACTGGATCTTGACATCATCGATGTCGATGGCCTCGTCAGCGAGGACCCGAATGTGACTTTGCCGCATCCGCGTGCGTGGCAGCGGGCGTTCGTTTTGGCACCGTGGCTGGCTCTTGATCCGGCCGCCCGGCTCGCGGGCCCGCACGGGGGAGAGATTGCCGATTTGCTGCACGAGGCCGGTGACCGCGAGGACGTACATCGCATCGACGACAGTTGGATGACCGGCATGGCCGATGACGCCCCGGTGCAGCCGTCCGGCAGCGCAGCCGACATACCGCAATTCGATGGAACCGTCGACGGTTCGGCGCGGAAACCGGGCGACGGCGATACCGCTACCGTTCAACCGGCCATACACACGGCCGTCATCTCGATGGACAGCCGCAGTAACGAGGCCGAAACCCTGTTCCGCACGGCGATTGTCGCATTGGAGGGCATTCCCGGTGATCAGGTCGAGGGCATCTCGCCGCTGTATCATGTGAGCCATCTGCATGGGTCGGATGCCATGTCGGCTGTCATGCAAATGACGTGCCGGATGGACGCGAAGGCGCTGATTGCCACGCTCGGTTCCGTCGAGGAGTCGTTGAACGGGGATGTCGACCTCGATCTGGTGGATATGCCGGGAACGGTCTGCGATGAGCCGGACTGCCGGGTGCCGTGGCCGTCAGCCCGCACCCATGCTTCGGTGCTCGCACCGTGGATGGACATGGACCCGCAGGCGCGGCTCGGCGGCGACCCGGTGTCGTATCTGCTGGCCATGGCACCCGACGCCGACCGTGTGGGACTGCTGTCCGACACTTGGATTGTAGGGAGTACGGAATGAAGATACGTCGCACCCCATGGTGGCAGTATGTCGTCGCGCTGCTGCTCGGTCTGATCGCGGGCTGTCTGCTTGCGCAGGTCAGTGAGTCCTCGGGGCTTTCGTTGTTGGGGGCGCCATGGTTCGTGTCCGTGGTGCTCCTGTTGCTGGGCATTGTCGTGCTGGTGATGGCGCTGCAGGTGCATCAGTACGCCACCACCGATCCGCAGAAGCGGGCCCGACTCAAGCCGCTCGACCCGACCAAGGCCGTGTACACGCTCATGCTGTCGAAGGCGCTGGGGCTGACCGGCGCTGCGCTGGCCGGCTGGTATGTCGGGCAGATTCTGCTGGTACTCGATCATATCGAGGCGGATTACTATGCGACGGCCGTGACGCAATGCGCCGTCGCCGCCGTGATATGCCTGGCGGACATGGTGATCGGTATCGTCGGCGAATGGCTGTGCCAGCTGCCGCCCATGGAGGGCCCGGAGAACCCCAAGATGAAGGCCGCCAAACGCCGCCGCGGCATCGCCTCCGCCACCGCCAAAACCCGCCACTAAGCCCCTTCCCGCTGGCGGGAGGTGCCGCGTAGCGGCGGATGGTGGTCCGGTGCCAATCAGGACTACGGATCCCGCACTCTGATCACTGGCAATCTCCGTGCCCCTTCAATAGGTGAACACCCCCGTCCGCGATAAACGGGGGTGTCGCAGGTGCAGGAATAGAATCGCCATGGAGAGAGCATGGAATCCGCGGTTCCGCTGATCGGAATGCACATTCTGTGATGGGCCGTATCTGAGAGGGAAAGGCATGAAGTTCTGCATGCACTGTGGGCAGTGCACTTGAAGCAGGCGCCAGATTCTGCGCGAAATGTGGAACCAAGGTCGAGAATGCCGTACCGGTGTCTGGCCCGGCTGCCCAGGCCGGTCCGGCAGTTCAAAATGGCACACCAATGACGGTTCAGCCACAGTACCAGCCGCAGTATCAGCCGCAACCGGGATACCGGCCGCAGCCGCAATTCCCGGCACCGAACCAGTCTCAGCCCCAGTCTCAATACCCGCCGCACTCATCGTCCGTGGCCTCACTGCTGTGGCACGCGGATCATGGCCTCCTGCGCCATCGCGGCGACGAGCTCGCCGTCCTGCGTGTACACCTTGGCTACGCCCAGTCCACGCCCGTGCGCGGCGGTCGGCGTATCCTGCACGTACAGGTGCCACTGGTTGATGTCCACGTCGCGATACCACCACATCGAATGGTCGATCGACGCGTACGAGATGCCAGGCGTCGAGATGCTCAGCCCCGCCCTGCGCAGCACCGGTTCCATCATCACCTGATCGCAGCCGAGCGCCAGCATCGCCCGATGCATTACCTGCGGCACGTCCGCCACGCCGTCGGCCTTCATCCACACCAGCTGCTTGCCTGAGTCGTGCGCCGCGCTGTCCTTGTCGGCGCCGAGCATGATGGTCGGCGTGACGTGGCGGATGTCGAACGGCGACTTCTTCGCATAGAACTTGGCGAACGGCGATTTGTCGGCATATGGTTCCATCAGCTCCTTGGCGCTGGTGAGCGTTTCGGGTGCCGGCACGTCCTGCGGCATCGTATCGGAGAACTCCACTCCGGACTGCCCCTGCTCCTGGAAGCTGGCGATGGCGGTCAGGATCGGCCCTTCGGACTGCGTCACGTTGACCCGGCGCGCCGAGAACGACCGGCCGTCCCGCAGGGTCTCCACGTCGAACAGCAGATCCTGACGTATATCGCCCGCCGCGATGAAATACCCGTGCACCGAATGGGGGAGCCGGCTGGGCGAGACCGTCTTCGACGCGGCGATCAGCGACTGCGCGATCACCTGCCCGCCGTACACGCGTCCGGTGGGGAAGTACAGGCTCTCCCCGCTGATGTAGGTGTGTCCACGGTATTCGGAAGGGTCGCCCAGTCTCAATACCTTTACCAGATGATTCAACGGTGTCGTGCCGTCTTCGTGCGTCATTGCCGCTCCCTTCCAGTGACGTGCCGGGACGTATATCATGCGGTATATATACGGTCCGTTTATATGTTCATGCTTTCGCTCGGCTCCCAGCCGGTTTCGGTACTCACAGCAGTGTAGCGTGACCAGGTAAATTCGGTCGGCCGATTTTGTAACGAGCGTAAGCCGATGATGAACGCGATGCGACGTGGAATATGGGTTCCGGGCGTGGAAGAGGCTGGAACGCAAGGCGACATTCATGCATCTTGCTAATTTTGTTAACACAGTGTACGTTTAATCGGTGATGATGTTGTGACGGCTTTGTCTTGCTTTGCCGGCTCGGCATCCATTGGAGACGATGAAGCTCTCCTGTCATAACCGCAACAAGAGAATAAAGGAAGTTTCAATGGAGAAAAGCTCCAATAGACGTTTCGGTGTGCGCACCGTTGCGGCCATTGTAGCCGGCCTGATGGTCGGTGGCATGTGCACCGCGATGACGGCCAGCGCCGCCGACGATAGTGCAGCCGGGTACAGTGCCACGGCTCCCGTGAATCTCACCCGCCCGGCCACCGTCCCGAGCATGGACGGCTGGACCGACGGCACCGGCGCATGGACGCTGGGCGAAGGCACCCGCGTCGTGTCGAGCGATGCACTGGCCGCGCGTGCGCAGAGCCTGGCATCCGAGCTGACCAAGTTCACCGACGTGGACATCAAGGCCGCGACCGGTTCAGCGACGGGCAAAGACATCTCGCTCACGTTGGATGCATCGAAGAAGGCCGAACTGGGGATGAGGGATTCAAGCTGTCCATCGGCTCGAATGGCCTGGAGGTCGTCGGTGCGACCAACATCGGTGTGTTCTACGGCACCCGTTCCGTTTCGCAGATGTTGCGTCAGGGGCAGCTGACCCTGCCCGCCGGCACGGTCGCCACGAAGCCGAAGTACAAGGAGCGCGGCGCCACGTTGTGCGCCTGCCAGATCAACATCTCCACTGACTGGATCGACCGTTTCCTGTCGGACATGGCCGACCTGCGCCTCAACTACGTGCTGCTGGAGATGAAGCTCAAGCCCGAGGAGAGCAACACCAAGAAGGCCGCCACATGGTCGTACTACACGCGCGACGACGTCAAGAAGTTCGTCGAGAAGGCGAATAACTACGGCATCGACGTGATTCCGGAGATCAATTCCCCGGGCCACATGAACATCTGGCTGGAGAACTACCCGGAGTACCAGCTTGCCGACAACTCGGGCCGGAAGGATCCCAACAAGCTCGACATCTCCAACCCGGAGGCCGTGAAGTTCTACAAGACGCTGATTGACGAATACGACGGCGTATTCACCACGAAGTACTGGCACATGGGCGCCGACGAGTACATGATCGGCACCAGCTTCGACAACTACAGCAAGTTGAAGACGTTCGCCGAAAAGCAGTACGGAGCCGGCGCGACACCGAATGATGCGTTCACCGGCTTCATCAACGACATAGATAAATACGTCAAGGCCAAGGGCAAGCAGCTGCGCATCTGGAACGACGGCATCGTCAACACCAAGAACGTCTCCCTGAACAAGGACATCGTCATCGAATACTGGTATGGTGCCGGCCGCAAGCCGCAGGAGCTCGTCCAGGACGGATACACGTTGATGAACGCGACCCAGGCCCTGTACTGGTCCCGTTCGGCGCAAGTGTACAAGGTCAACGCCGCAAGACTGTACAACAACAACTGGAACGTCGGAACCTTTGACGGCGGACGACAGATCGACAAGAACTACGACAAACTGACCGGTGCGAAGGTGTCCATCTGGCCCGACAGCTCGATCTACCAGACCGAGAACGAGGTCGAGAAGGAGATCTTCGACGGCATGCGCTTCATCTCGCAGATGACGTGGTCCGATTCCCGCCCGTGGGCGACGTGGAACGATATGAAGGCGGACATCGACAAGATCGGCTACCCGCTGGACATCCGCGAATACGACTACACCCCGGTCGATGCCGGCATCTACGACATCCCCCAGTTGAAGTCGATCTCCAAAGGTCCGTGGGAGCTCGTCACCACGCCTGACGGCTACTACCAGATGAAGGATACAGTGTCCGGGCAGTGTCTTGCGCTCTTCACCGGAAGCAAGCATCTCGATGTCGTCACCCAGGTCGGCGCGACGCCGGAACTGCGCAACTGCGCCGACGTGTCCGTCGGTCAGGACCAGCGCAACACCGCCAATGAGCGTAACACGCAGAAGTGGCAGATCCGCGCCGACAAGGATGGCAAGTACACCATCTCCCCGGCGCTGACGCAGCAGCGTCTCGCCATCGCCACCGGCAACGAGCAGAACATCGATCTGGAGACCCATCGTCCCGCCGCTGGCACCGTCGCTCAGTTCCCGGCTGACCTGGTCAGCGACAACGCGCTGTTCACGCTCACCGGTCACATGGGCATGTCCGCCACCGTGGACTCCAAGACCGTGAACCCGGCCTCCCCGTCCAAGATCACCGTCAAGGTGAGGGCCGCATCCAACGCGAACACCGGTGACGTCACCGTCACCCCGGTCGTGCCGGAAGGCTGGCAGATCAAGCCCGGAAGCGTCAGCCTCAAGTCGATTCCGGCCGGCAAGGCCGCCACCGCCTACTTCAACGTGGTCAACACCACTGGGACGGGCGACGCCACCGTGCAGTTCAAGCTCACCAACACCGAGACCGGCGAAGAGCTCGGCACCACTAGCGTGAAGCTGACCGGAAGTCTGACCGCAGACGTGAAGGCAAGCGACTACGCGGCGAGCTCTCAGGAGACCACCGGCGAGCATGCTCCCGTGGGCAACGCCTTCGACAAGAACGCAAACACGTTCTGGCACAGCAAGTACTCCAACCCCAGCGCCAATCCTCCGCACTGGCTGGCGTTCAAGGCGTCGCCCGGCGAGGGCAACAAGATTGCGACCATCACCCACCTGTACCGTCAGGACAAGCTGAACGGCCCGGCCAAGAACGTCGCAGTGTACGTGGTGGCGGCCAGCACCGCCAACAGCGTCGCCGATGTCACCAACTGGGGTGAACCCGTCGCCACGGCTGAGTTCCCGTACACCAAGGAACTGCAGACCATCGCGCTGCCGAATACCATTCCGTCCGGTGACGTGTACGTCAAGTTCCAGATCAACGACGCATGGGGCCTCTCCGAAACCAGCGCAGGCGTCACCTGGGCGGCTGTCGCCGAGCTGGCTGCGACGGCCAAGGTCACTCCGGTCGAGCTCACCGAGCCCGAACAGCCGAAGGACAATCCCGAAGTTCCTTCGATTCCGGAGGCTACGGGTGTGACCGTTTCTGGCGATGGTGTTGCCGATGGCGCGCTGTCGCTGAAGAAGGGCACCACCGCGCAGCTGACCGCGAAGGTCGCGCCGGATGACGCGGACCAGGCGGTGACGTGGGCCTCCAGCGATGACAAGGTCGTGACGGTCGACAAGACCGGCAAGGTGACCGCCGTCGCGAAGGGCGTGGCGAAGGTGACCGCGACCACGGCGAACGGCAAGTCCGCCACCGTGACCGTCACCGTCACCGAGGACTCTGAGAAGCCCGGCCCGACTGGCCCGACCGAGCCGACCGAACCGGGTACGGAGAAGCCGACCACGAAGCCGACCACGAAGCCGAACGACGGTAAGCTCAGCGCCACCGGCGCCGACACGGCGGTGCTCGCCACCATCGCGGCTCTGTTCGCGCTGGCCGGCGGTGCGGTCGTCGCGGTTCGTCGCCGCAGCGTCCGCTGACGCTGATCGGTTCTGACCGATCAATAGCCACAGGAGGCCCCTCACCAACCGTGAGGGGCCTCCTCGTATATGTTATGCGCCATGGTCTCGCCCCCCCCGGCGCTGCGCGTCACCTCCCGCCAGCGGGAGGATATTTGGCGAGGGGCCGAAAACGCGAGAAGCCCCCTTGCGGGGGCTTCTTCATGACTTAATCAAGTGTCACACGCGGGTCAGCTTCTTGTGCAGGCGGTGCGGGCGTGCCGCGTCCTCGCCGAGGCGGGCGACACGATTCTCCTGGTAGGCCTGGAAGTTGCCTTCGAACCAGTACCACTTGGCCGGGTTCTCGTCATCGCCCTCCCACGCCAGGATGTGCGTGGCGATGCGGTCGAGGAACCAACGATCGTGGGAGATGACCACGGCGCAGCCGGGGAAGCCGAGCAGCGCGTTTTCAAGGGATTCCAGCGTCTCGACGTCCAGATCGTTGGTGGGCTCGTCGAGCAGCAGCAGGTTACCGCCCTGCTTCAGGGTCAGGGCCAGGTTCAGTCGGTTGCGCTCACCGCCGGAGAGCACGCCGGTCAGCTTCTGCTGGTCGGAGCCCTTGAATCCGAAGCTCGCCACATAGGCGCGGGTCGGCACTTCGACGCCGGCCACCTCGATGAAGTCGAGTCCGCCGGAGACAGCCTCCCACAGGTTCTTGTTCGGGTCGAGGCCTTCACGGTTCTGGTCGACATAGCTGATCTTCACGGTGTCGCCGATCTTCAGCTCGCCGGATGTCAGCGGCTCCAGGCCGACGATGGTCTTGAACAGCGTGGACTTGCCGACGCCGTTCGGACCGATCACGCCGACGATGCCGTTGCGCGGCAGCGTGAAGGACAGGTCGTCGATGAGCACGCGGTCGCCGAAAGCCTTGTGCAGGTGCTCGGCCTCCAGCACCACGGAGCCCAGACGCGGGCCGGCCGGAATCTGGATCTCGGAGAAGTCGAGCTTCTTGTTGTTGCGTGCCTCGTTCTCCATCTGGTCGTAACGCTCCAGACGCGCCTTGTTCTTGGCCTGACGGGCCTTGGGCGAGCTGCGCACCCATTCGAGCTCGTTCTTGAGGCGCTTGGCGAGCTTGGCGTCCTTGGCGCCCTGGATCTCCAAACGCTTCGCCTTCGTCTCCAGGTACGTGGAATAGTTGCCCTTGTACGGGTACAGGTGGCCGCGGTCGACCTCGCAGATCCATTCGGCCACGTTGTCCATGAAGTAACGGTCGTGGGTAACGGCGATGACGGCGCCCTTGTACTGGTGCAGGAACTGCTCCAGCCACAGAATCGACTCAGCGTCGAGGTGGTTGGTGGGCTCGTCGAGCAGCAGCAGGTCGGGGGCTTCGAGCAGCAGCTTGCACAACGCCACACGGCGACGCTCGCCACCGGAGCACACGGAGACCGGGGTGTCCATGTCGGGGCACTGCAGCGCGTCCATGGCCTGTTCGAGCTGTGAGTCGAGATCCCAGCCGTTGGCCGCGTCGATCTCGGTCTGCAGCTTGCCCATCTCGTCCATCAGCGCGTCGAAATCGGCGTCCGGGTTGGCCATCTCCTCGCCGATGGCGTTGAAACGCGCGACCTTCTCGGCGATCGGGCCGAACGCCATCTTGATGTTCTCGCCCACGGTTTTGGTGTCGTCCAGCGGCGGCTCCTGCTGAAGGATGCCGACCGTGAAGCCCGGTGTGATGTAGGCTTCGCCGTTGCTGACGGTCTCCAGTCCGGCCATGATCTTCAGCAGCGTCGACTTGCCCATGCCGTTCGGGCCGACCACACCGATCTTCGCGCCCGGCAGGAAGCTCAGGGTCACGTCGTCGAGGATCACACGGTCGCCGTACGCCTTGCGAGCCTTGATCATCTGATACACGAATTCAGCCATATAATACCTAACCATTCACTAAACGTTGAAATTCCAACGTTTTGCGGGACCCGGACCCCGTAATGACACCAATGGAAAACGACGCGACCGTTTACGGGGGTGTCCCGGACGGCCCGTTGTGCGTCATTCGCTGTTGTGGTTGTCCCGTGTCATCGCCGGCGCCTTGGTCCTACGCAAAAGCACCTTGTGGATTATCCCATATCCCATCGTCATGCCGCAACGGTGGATCTGCAATCGGGTTTACGCGTTTTTGCGTGGGCCGAGGGCGTTTACATGGGTGGTTCAGTATCCGGCCTTGATGGCGGTGATGGTGAGTTCGCCGCGGTCGGTGTATCCGAGTGCGGCGAAGATCTCGGATATGTAGGAGCGCACGGTGGCCTCGCTCAGGCCGAGCCGTTTGGCGATGGTCTTGTTCGGCAGCGCCTGGATGAGCAGGTCGAACGTGGCGCGCAGGTGGTTCGGGAGACGCTCCACTCGGTCGCGGAAGGCGTCGTATCCGGGGGTCGTTTCTTCCAGAGTTTAGATAGCTGTCGGCGAGAATACTGGTCGGGCGCGGTCCGAACACCGTGCATCCCGCGTGTGCCTGTTTGATCAGTTGGACGAGTTGTGCGGAGGGGATGTCCTTGGTCAGGAATCCGCGCACGTTCAAGGCCAGTGATTTGGCGAGCGATTCCTCGTGCTCGAACACGGTGAGCATCATCACCGCGACCGACGGGTAGAGCCCGGCCATCTCCTTCGCGGTCGCCGGCCCGTCGAGGACGGGCATGTCCACGTCCAGCAAAGCCACGCCCAGTTCCCGCCGGGACCGTTCGGCCCCGTCCATGAACTTCCTGACCGCGAAGCCGACGACGACCGCGCCCACGGACAGCAGGGTGTCGCCGACCATGCGGGCAAGCCGGACCCATGGTTTCGATACCGAAAAACATCAGGGTCGAATCCCATCGCCAATCAGTGTCGGACAACGGGAATCCCGTGGTTATAATTGGATTACATCGTCGAAGGGTGCCTGTGACGAGTCGAGGTTCTTGTGTCGAGTCGAGGGAGAAATCATGGGAACAGTGAACAAGAAAACCATGACCATCGTCGGCGTGCTCGCGGTTGTCGTCGTTCTGTTCTGTGCCGCGTTTCAGATTGCCTCGGAGAACCAGGCGAACGCGGAATATGCGCGGGAGCAGGATGACGCCCTGACGCATGACGTCACACCGATCGCGCAGCTTGGTCCCATCTCCCTGGGCGACAATAACGGCGTTCGCGAGCTTTTCGGCGCGCTGCCTCTGCATAGTGTGGACAGGAAATACGAGATCGACGCGGAGCATGAGTCTCTGACGATCAACTACCTTGAAGTGGTTGGGGATATCGGGGTTGATGACGTGCAGCGGGACCTGATCTACAACTCGATCGTGGCCATGGCATCCATCCCCAACCTGTCGGACATCACCTACAACTTCGTCGGCGACGGCTACTCCTTCACGCGCGAGGAAATCGAAGACGTGTTCGGAAAACGATTGCCGGACCTGCTCGCGTCGTCCGGGGAATGGCAGACCGAGGTCCGGTCCCGATTGGCATCTCAGAAATTCTGCCAGCAGTTCTACGCATAGGAGAGAAGAAAAGCCGGAGGAATGCCCCTAGCGGAATCTTGTGCTGCCTGTGCGCGCCATACAATGGAACATAACGGTGACCGTGACTGTGGAATGAGGTGGGTGCGGTGTCGGGCGATTGGCTCAATGATCGGGTAGAGGATGTTGCCTTGGCTGTTCATTCCACGCAGATGGAGGGCGGTGCCGTTTCCGTCGCTTTCATGGATGACGCCAGGGATTATGCGAGAGGCTTGATCGATCCCGCCGAGTTGGTGGCCCGCACCCGGCGACGCTATGGTCTGGACGCGGCATGACGTACCTCCGCGCCGCGCATGATCCCTATCTGATTGCCGGTACCGATGTGCTGAGGAATCTGGCCGGTGCGTCGAGTGCCGTGGAATTGGCCGCCGTCGAGAACGATCTGTGAACGGCGCGTTCCATCGAGCTGCATCGAAGCCTTCCGAAGGCCGAGGGCACGCTTGCGCAGTTGCAGTGGATTCATCGCCAGTTGTTCCGGGATGTGTATGACTGGGCCGGCGAGATTCGTGTCATCGACATGGCGAAGGGCGATGGGGAGCCGTTCCAGCCGCTGGAGTTCTTCGACATGGGAGTGATCTACAGCGAACGGGTGCTGCGAGAGGACAACCTGTTGCGGGGATTGCCGTTTGAGACGTTCATCGAACGGTTGAGCGTAAGCTACAACAATTTCAACATCCTCCACCCGTTCCGTAAGGGCAACGGCCGCGCCCGACGAGTGTTCTGGGACGTCGTGGCCCGTGACGCCGGATGGCATTTCGACTGGGGATTGGTCGGCAGACGCGAGAATGACCTGGCCTCCATCGCCGCCATGCGGTCGAACGACCTCGGGCCTCTGGAACGGATGTTCGCCCGGCTTGCCAAGCCTCCTGCCGAACCATTGGTGACCGGTGTCCGATTCAGTCATCTCATGGACGGGGAATATCAGGAGCAGCCCAATGTCGGATACCGTCTCAGCAAGGACGACTATCAAACATTACGGGTGAAATACTCGTACCAGATGCCTCAAGAGTGATGTCAGTTGGTGTCGGCGCATCCCATCGCGCTGATTGCGGTTCATGCCGCTGCCCGGCCTTGGAATGCGAGCCGGGCGACATTCTCAAATACGATCCCGAAGCAGGGGAGTAGGCGAGATGTAGCTCGTGGGTTGTGCCGCTGGGGGCGATTCCGCCCAATTCCTCACGCTTGGCATTGCCGATGTGTTTGCTGATCGTCGTGATGCCGCGTCCGAGTAACGGGACGAGCTGTCGCCTTGTCGTCCACACCGCGTCGCTGCGGAATGTGATGGGATGCGAGGGTGCTCGTGTCGGAACTCGGCAGCCGTGCCCTATTCAGTCGCGTTGACGGTTCTGAAGAGTTGCGGCTCGTATCGTTGAAGGTCGTCGAATAGGTAGCGCGCGTCGAGTTGTTCGATGCCGTAGGAGCCGTCGGCCACCTGTTGGCTAAGTTGGCTGGAATAATAGAGTTTCATCGCAACGGCGGCTGTCATGTCGTATTGGTCGGCTATCAGCGCGATGAGATCGGATTCGAGATGCTCCTTGCGTAGCGTTTCGAGCTTCGTCAGTGTTTGTGGCGTGATCGTCATTGTTCCACCTCGTAGGTCTCGACGTATCGCAGCCCTGCGATCGACCGGGGTGTGAGGAAGCAGTACTGGTCGTTTCGTTCGTAGAAGGCAAGGGCCTGCAGGGTGCGTTCCATGTCCCATAGCTCACGCATGTACATGTCTATGGCCGCGTAGACCTTGTCATCCGCAACGCCTCCGATGACGAGGTCAGTTCCCAGGGGAGGCTGCCCGCCCCGACGACAGTTGCATACGAATCGAACCCATTCGGCGTCGTTCTCGTTGAAACGCAGAATATGGAGATCCGCCGTTTCGTCGAATTCGTACACGTTGACCAACGCTTTGCCATGCGAGCGCAATGAACGTCGCAAGGCCCAGCGTTCCGCCTGCTTCGGATAACTGGTGGCGTAGAACCCCGAGCCGAAATCGAGGTTCTTGCGTGAGTGGATGGCGTCGGGCTTTTCGATTGTGACGTCGGAACCGTGGTACAGCCTCATATGCAGACCCCCTGCTCGCGCACGTAGTCCGTCAGGTCGTTGACGAGGTATTCGCTGCCGAGTGTGTGCAGCATGTCGTAGCAGGGGACAAGGTAGCCGTCGATAGCGTTGGCCTTATCGAGAATGCGATAGGTGTCGGGCACGGACTTGCCCCAATGCTCGGCGAGCCGATACAGCATAAACGTGGAGAAATCGATCTGGTTGCGTTCGAGCTTCGTCATGTCTCGCCTCCTTGCCTCATCGAAAGTGAATGAATCTTCCGTGGTGTGGAATGCCGTCGCGTCGGCATCGCTTACATCAATTCTAGCAATGCTGGGTCTCGGATTAGCGTCGGATGACGCAACTTTGACACAAGCCGATTCGTAGCCGATGAGTGACATGCTGTTGTGTCACGGGACACGCGGGGGAAAACGTTGGAATAGCAAGGCTCAGTGGCTACGAACTATCTGGTGGATAAATTCAGCCATATAATACCTAACCATTCACTAAACGTTGAAATTCCAACGTTTTGCGGGACCTGGATTCCGCAATGACACAAACTGGAATGACACAACCGTTTTCGGGGGTGTCCCGGACGGGCGTCCTTTCGTGTCATCCGGCCGTTGTTTCCGTGTCGCCACGGCCGTTCCGGTCCCAAGCAAAACCACCTTGTGGATTATCCCATACGCCATCGTCATGGCGCAACAGCGCGAACGCGCGCATGCGGCGTGTCCTGACGCCGTCAGAATGAGGCCACGGGAGGCTAGCGTTTTCAGGGTATGGAGGCGGGGTTGCCCGTCGTCCTTCGATGAGAATCCCGGGAGACCTGGGGGAAAGGGAATGTCGTGAGGCGTTTCGGAAAGGCCATGGCGGCGTTGGCCGTGGCCGCATGCACATATTGTTCGGGGGCGTCGCCACCTCGAACGCGGCGGATGTCACGAATAAGG